>Ga0099797_100218_pt1 | contig 37559 bp, 45 predicted proteins | sample Uncmet_Sort48C_1_FD_89871 | JGI IMG/M metagenome (GOLD analysis project Ga0099797, IMG submission 89871) | Marine eukaryotic communities from CALCOFI LINE 67, Pacific Ocean - C012_Sort48C_1 | ecosystem: Environmental > Aquatic > Marine > Oceanic | place: Pacific Ocean: Monterey Bay | collected... | reverse complement strand
GTAAACAGATTGTCCTTGACAAACCAAACAACGTAAGTTTTTTGTAATTTTACTTTTAAGAGACTCATTATCTGCTTTCAAGCTATTAATAGGTAAAATAAAAAATATAATTAAAAATAATTTTAACATGTTCATTATTTTATATATGTTTTTATTTCTTCAGTAGACTCTTTGTTTAGTGGTCCTATATATTTTTTAATAATTTTATTATTATTGATTAGAAAAGACTCCGGAACACCATAAGCACCCCATTCAATAGAGTTAGTGCCTTTATTGTCAAAAATTATCTTGTTATAAGGGTTTCCAAGTTCTTCTAGAAAACTTTTAGCATTTTTTTTTGTATCTTTATAATTAATACCAATAACATTTATATTGTCATTTTTTGCCAACTCCATCAAAATTGGATGTTCTTGCCTACAAGGAACACACCAAGAAGACCAAATATTTAATAAATAAAATTTATCTGAATTAAAAATTTCAAGTGTATTTACTATTTCATTTGAATTGAATAGCTTTACTGAAACTGAGGGTACTTCGTAACTTGTTTTTGAGTCTGGGGTATAAATATTTGTATTCTGCAAACCTTTATAAAAAATAATAAAGATGATTATAAAAACTAAAACGATTGAAAGTGGTATTAATTTATTTTTCATATTCTTTTTTTGCAAAACTTATTAATCCACCAAAGCCAATCAAAATTACTGATATCCAAATCCATAACATAAATGGCTTAACTTGATATCTTACATTAAAAAATTCTTGATTTTGGACAAGATTAATAACTATAAACTTATCTGATAATAATGTAGTTTTTATATCAGCTTCACTAGTAGTGATATTTGGTTGATTATATATTCTTAACTCCGGTGATAAATTTTCTATTTTACCTGTTGAGTCTTGAACAATAAAATTACCTATTATTGATTTATAATTTTCCCCTTTTTTTTGACTGAGACTTTCAAAAAATATTTTTGCCTTGGCGTTCTCAAAAGTTTGTCCCACCTTTAGATTTGTAATAATTTCACTTGAAAACAAACTATTAAATAAAATACTTAAAATTAATAAACTAAAACCAAAATGAGCTGTATTTTGAGCTAAATTTTTAAACCCCTTGCTGAAGAAATCTCTTAAAGTAGTAAAAAACAAATATAAGGCACTCGAAATTAAAATTGTATTTATCAAAAAGTTAGAACTAAAATTTTTAACAATTAGGATAGATAACAAAATTGAAATTATTAGTAACGTCAATAAATAAATTTTGTCTTCTAAATATGATTTAATCCATTTTAACTTTGGTCCAATCGCCATAATCAACAAAAATGGGATTAAAAATGGTATAATTAGTTTGTGATAAAAGGGCGGACCTACAGATATTTTTTGAGATGACAAAACATCAAGAAAAATTGGATAAATAGTACCAATTAAAACAACTGATAAGAAATACATCATAAACCAATTATTCATTATTATAGCTGTTTCCTTACTCAACCAAAAAAAACTACTTAAATTATCTTTGCTAGTTTTATGAAAAAAGAAAAAGATAAATAATGAAAGAAAAATTAGAGAAAATAAAAAAATTAAAATAAATAAACCTCTCTCAGGATCATTTGCAAAAGTATGCACAGAATTAAGAATTCCTGATCTAACCAAAAACGTACCACTCATGCTTAGAGCAAATGTTGATATTGATAGAATTATTACCCAGGATGTTAAAATTAATTTTTTTTCTAAAACAAGAATACAATGTAAAAGTGTTGTCAATGCCAACCACGGCATTAAAGAAACATTTTCAACTGGATCCCAAAACCAAAAGCCACCCCAGCCTAACTCATAATAGGCCCAAATTGATCCTAACAAAATTCCTAGAGTTAAAAAAATCCATGAGCCTAAGACCCATTTTTTTATGTGAGAAGCCCATTTTTTTGAAACAAGATTTAAGGTTGTTGCAGCCAAAACTGATGAAAAAATAATTGATGAACCTACATAACCTAAATATAAAATAGGAGGATGAATTGCTAAAGCAGGATCTTGTAGTATTGGATTAAGCCCCAAGCCCTCCGTTGGTATTGGATAAATATGATTAAATGGATTTGATGTTTTGATTAAAAAAATAAAAAAACCTATAATGATAATTTGCTGAAATACTAAAGTTAAAACTCTATATTTTACTGGTTGATTTTTAGTCCTTATTAAAAAAATAAGAATAAATAATGTTAAAACAAGCAGCCATAACAATAAGCTTCCTTCATGATTACCCCAGGTTCCAGCAATTTTATAAAAAATTGGTTTGGTTGTATGTGAGTTATTAAAAACAGTCTCGTTACTAAAATCAGACACAACAAATGATAAGATTAAACACAAAAAACTAATTACAACTAAAAAAAATTGTAAAAAAGTAAATGAAAAAATTTTAATATCTAATACTTTTGGATTTCTGAAATTTATTGCAGAAAAATAAAAAAGAAATAATCCAAAAAAAAGTCCTAAAAGTAATGAATAGTTTCCAATAACACTAAACAGCATTTTATTTTTCTCCAAGTGCCTGTTTTACTTCTGGAGGCATATAATTTTCATCGTGTTTTGCTAAGATTTTTGTGGCAGAAAAAAAGTTTCTATCTTTTAAAAACCCTTCTGCTACCACTCCTTTTCCTTCTTCAAAAAGATTTGGGATTGCTCCTGTATAGGTAACATTTATTTCATTTTTAAAATCTGTAATTATAAACTTCATTTCACTAGCTTTTACTAAAATAGAATCTTTTTTTACCATTCCACCTACTCTAATCTTTTTTTTATCTAATTCTGATAGAGCTTTAATTTCAGATGGTGATTGAAAGTATACTACGTTTTCTTCAAGAGATTTTAAAACAAGGAATACTGTTAATATTAAAGTAATTAAAATAAGTGCTACAAACAGAAATCTTAATTTAACTTTACGACCATACATGGTTCAAAAGTTAATTATTTGTGACGTTAGCTAAAATTTCTTTATTTATTCTTTGTGATTTTGCAGATTTAGCTTTCTCAGAGTTCAGAGATCCAAATTTAGCTACAAATTTATTTTGTTCCTTAATAAATTGAACCTTTGTAATCAAATATAGCACTGAAAAACTTAAAAGTGTAAAACTGAAAGCAGATAACACGTAAACTCCGTATCCGTTCATAAAAAGTAATTTATTTATCATAGTCTATCTAGGCCTTTATTTTTAATTTTTATCAGTTCTGTATTATATTTCATTAAAAAAATTAGCAATGAAAAAAGAGCAAATGCCGCAGTCATTATCAGCAAAGGCAAAAGCATGGATGAGTGAATTGAGCTTTTTGATAAAATATTGATTGAAGCTGGTTGATGAAGTGTGTTCCACCAGTCTACTGAATATTTGATAATAGGAACATTAACTATGCCTAGTATCGTAATAAAGGTTGTGATCTTAAAAACCTTTTCCTCACTTTCATAAATTCTCCATGAAATTAGATACATTGCATAAAATAATGCTAAGATTAACATCGAAGTAATTCTAGCGTCCCAAGCCCACCATGTTCCCCATGTTGGTTTTCCCCAAATAGAACCAGTCACCAGTGCAATAATATTAAAAACAAATCCTGAAGGAGCTAAACTTTTAGAAATTAAAAAAAAATTTTTATTGTTAAAAATAAATCCACTAAATGATAAAATTGTTATGAATGAAAAAATACCTAAAGAAATCCAAGCAGCTGGGACATGTACATACATAATTCTGACAGCATCACTTTGCTTATAATCTTCAGGAGATAAAATTAGTGCTTCTGTTAATCCTACAGAAAGCACAACTATAAATAAAAATAAAATATATTTTGGAGCCTTGGAAGTTACTTGAAAAATCCTATTTGGATGAAAAAATTTAAACATATTTAATTAGTGATGTTTATTATGAAAAGGATTTCCGATCAAGAATGCAGAGGGAAATAATGATTTGAAATTAACGTTTAACATCCTTGATCAGAATATAAGAATAATTTACCTAATTTTTATGGCTTAGATTTGAGCTAAATATGTTCGAAAAATGATAACTTTAATTAGACATCTTAAAATAACTAGAGCCCCTTTTTCCTGAAAAAATCTCTTCAATTAAAGGATGTTTTATTGGCTCATCAGAGTCATCCATTAGAAGATTTTGTTCCGAAACATAAGCTTCATAAGTTATTTCATCATTTTCAGCCAACAAATGGTAAAAAGGCTGATCTTTTCTCGGTCTCACATTTTTTGGAATAGATTGATACCATTCTTCAGAATTATTAAATTCAAAATCTACATCATATATTACACCTCTAAACTCAAAGTGTTTATGTTTTACGATATCTCCAATAGAGAACTTAGCTTTTTGAATTGGCATAGTTATTAGTATGGGTATTTAAAAATAAAAATCAATGCTTAAAATATTAATGTTTTGTGATGTGGCAAATATGTTAATATCTTTTTAGTGAATAAATCTTTTTTAAAATTTGTTACAGACTTTGGGCCATTAGCTATATTTTTTTTTTATTATTATAATAATGATAAAAATTTATCGGTTGCTATTCCTCCACTTATAGTTGCAACTTTAATTGCATTAGCTGTTGTTTGGTTTTTTGAAAAAAAAATACCCATGATGCCATTAATAAGTGGTATCTTAATAACATTTTTTGGTGGGTTAACTATTTATTTCAATGACCCAATTTTTATTTACGTTAAGCCAACAATTATAAATATTTTATTTGCTCTAGCTCTATTTTTTGGAAAATATTTTACCAAAGAACCTGTTTTAAAAAAAATTATGGGAAAATCAATTCCATTAACAGATTTTGGTTGGGAATTACTAAATAAAAGATGGATGTTTTTTTTCTTTGGCCTTGCAATATTAAATGAGTGTATTTGGAGAACTCAAACAGAGGAGTTTTGGGTTAACTTCAAAGTTTGGGGAATGCTTCCAATAACCATAATTTTTACTGGTTTTCAGATACCACTGATTAACAAACATAAAATTGATGCCTAGTAACTTAAAGCTAGTAGTCAATAATCCTCATAAACAAATAGAAGAAAGACAATTTTTTGAAAGGGATGAGCTTAAGGTCATCTTAGATCTATATGCAAAAATGGTTTCTGAAGGATCATGGAAAGATTATGGTTTAAGTATTTCAAGTAAACAAGTTAGCTTTAGCGTCTTTAGAAATGTAGCCGAGAATGCTTTATATAAGATTTGTAAAAACTTTAAGCCTAAAAATAAAAACCTTAAATATTTAATAACAGATACTAGTGGAAAAATTTTAAAAAACTCTTTTGACCTTAAGTTATTATTAAAAAATACTAACTGGAAAAAATTACAAAAATAAAATTATCTTCTTTGGCCAAATAATCTTAGCAACATTATGAATAAATTTATAAAGTCTAAGTATAGTGTAAGAGCACCCATCACAGCTTTTTTACCCATGATCTCACCTGTATCACTTGCAGCATACATGTTTTTAATTTTTTGAGTATCGTAAGCTGTTAAGCCAACAAAAATTAAAACACCTAAGATAGATATTACAAAATACATCATTGATGATTTCATAAATATATTAACTATTGATGCAATAATAATTCCAATTAATCCCATCATTAAAAATGAGCCTAGCTTCGTTAAATCTCTTTTGGTTGTGTAACCATAAATGCTCATCGCACCAAAAGTTGCTGAACATATAAAGAAAACTCTTGTTACACTCATGCCTGTGTAAACTAATAAAATTGAAGATAATGATAAACCCATTAATCCTGCAAAAACCCAAAACGTTGTTTGAGCTTTTGAAGCACTCATTTTATTAATTCCAAAACTCATATAAAAAACTATTCCTAAAGGCGCCAACATAACAAGCCATTTCAGTCCAGACATATAAATTGCATTACCAATTGATGTTAGACCTACAATAGATCCTGTGTCATTTGTAACCACTGACATTTTGAATGTTAGAAGTGCAACTATTCCTGTTAATAAAATTCCAGTTGCCATGTAATTATAAACTTTTAACATGTAGGCTCTTAAGCCTTCATCAATTACAACCGCTGTTTGTTGAGCTGCTTTAGCTCTGTTTAATATCCCGTTTTTATTAGATTTCATAATAAGTAATATATAATAGTCTTTTACTAATTATTCAAGATACCTTAAAAGATTAAAATATCCAAATTAAACAAAAACCATTATGAATTATAAAAAATTAGGTAATACTGATCTTGATGTAAGCACAATTTGTCTCGGTACTATGACTTGGGGTGAACAAAATACTCAAGAAGAGGCTTTTGAGCAGATGAACTACTCTCTAGAAAATGGTGTAAATTTTTGGGATACTGCTGAGTTGTACGCTGTTCCTCCAAAAAAAGAAACTTATGGTGACACTGAAGAAATTATAGGTAACTGGTTTGAAAAAACAAAAAAGAGAGACCAAGTAATTCTTGCATCAAAAGTTGCAGGTCCATCAAGAAATTATTTAAGAAATGGAGAAAATAGTTTCACGGGTCCTAACCTAGAGTCTGCTTTAGAAAATAGTCTTAAAAGACTTAAAACAGATTACATTGATTTATACCAACTTCATTGGCCTGAAAGAAATGTAAATAATTTTGGAATGCTAAGTTACACTCATGAAGAAAATAACTGGAACCAGTTTGAAGACGTACTTGAAGAACTAAACAAATATATAGATAAAGGTAAAATCAGATACTTAGGCTTATCCAATGAAACTCCATGGGGTGTAATGAATTATCTTAAAGTTTCCAAAGAAAAAAATTTGCCAAGAATGCTATCTATTCAAAATCCTTACAGTTTATTAAATAGATCCTATGAGATTGGATTATCTGAAGTATCAATTAGAGAAGATATTGGTTGTCTTGCTTATTCTCCTTTAGCAAGCGGATATTTAACAGGTAAATATAGAAATAATAATTTTCCAAAGGGGTCACGGATGGAGCGAGATTTTGATTTTTGGACACGCTATAGAAAGCCTAATACAGAAAAAGCCATAGAATTATATTATGAAATTAGTGAAAAATATGGACTAGACATGAGTCAAATGTCATTAAAATTTTGTGAAATTCAAGATTTTATGACAAGTGTTATTATTGGAGCAACCACGATGGAGCAGTTGAAAACAAATATAGAAAGTGTAAACATAAATTTATCTGATGATGTCATTAAAGAAATTAATAACGTTCAAACAATTTATCCAAACCCATGTCCATAATTAAAAAAATTTTATTAGTTTTACCAATAATCTTTATTGGCCTTTACAGTCAATCAACTGCAAATGAAGTAAAAAAGGTTGGTAAATATAAAGATTGGGAATCAATGGTTGTAATGGAAACTACTGGAAAAGTTTGTTTTGCACAATCTTCACCTATTTTACAAAGTCCAAAATCAAATAACAAAAGAGATGCTAAATTATTTATTTCTTTTAGACCAGCTGATAAAATTATAGATGAGGTAAGCGTGACTGCAGGTTATGAATTTAATAGCAACACGGTAACAGCTCAATCAGGAAAAAATAAATTTAAATTTGATATTAAAGAGCAAGGTTTTGCATGGATTGCAGATAATAAAATTGAGTTTAGAATGATTAAGAGAATGAAAAAAGGGTCACGAATAATGATAACTGGATACAATCAAAAAGGATCTCAAACAATCGACCACTATTCATTACTAGGATTTACTAAGGCTTATAATTCTTCAAAAAAAGCTTGTAGCTAATTTAATGAAATCAAAAAAGAAAATTGTTCTAGCCTACTCTGGAGGTCTTGATACCTCTATAATTTTAAAGTGGCTTCAAGAAAACTATGCTGCTGATATAATTTGTTACACCGCTGATGTTGGTCAAGAAATTGATAAAAAAAAGATAATCAACAATGCAAAAAAATTTGGTGTTAAAAATATTATAATCCAAGATTTAAAAGATATATTTGTTAAAGATTATGTGTATCCAATGATTAGAGGTCATGCAATTTACGAAGGTGTTTATTTATTAGGTACCTCAATAGCAAGACCACTTATTGCAAAAGATCAAATTAGAGTTGCTAAGAAATTTAAAGCCTATGCAGTTTCGCATGGATCAACTGGAAAAGGAAATGATCAGGTTCGATTTGAATTGGGATATCATTACTTTGGACCTAATATAAAAATTATTGCTCCCTGGAGAATTTGGAAATTAAAATCTAGAACAGATCTAATTAATTATGCAAAGAAACACCGTATAGCTATTCCTAAAGATAAAAAAGGAGCACCTCCTTTTTCAGTTGATGATAATTTATTTCACACTTCAACAGAGGGGAAAGTTTTAGAAAACCCAAGAAACTCTGCACCTGAATTTATATTTCAAAGAACTACTTCACCTGAAAAAGCACCTAGTAAACCAAGCTTTGTAACTATCAATTTTAAAAATGGTGACCCATTTGGAATTAATGGAAAAAAACTCTCTCCAGCAAAATTATTAGAGAAACTTAATCAGCTTGGAGGAAAAAATGGAATTGGCAGAGTTGATTTGGTTGAGAATAGATTTATTGGGATAAAATCTAGAGGAGTATACGAAACTCCAGGTGGTACATTGTTAATGCATGCACATAGAGCGATTGAATCTGTTACTCTAGATAAGGAAACAATGCACAGAAAAGATGAGGTAATGCCGAGATATGCAGAGTTAATTTATAACGGATATTGGTACTCAAAAGAAAGATTTAAACTTCAAAAAATTGTAGATCTTAAAAAGAATAAAGTTAATGGTTCAATTAAACTAAAACTTTATAAAGGAAACATAACAATAGAGTCCAGACAAACTAAAAGCTCTGCTTATTCAATGAAAAAAGTTTCTTTTGAAGAAAACAAAACATTTAATAAATCTAATGTAGAAAGATTTATTAATTTTCATAAAAAAAAACTTCGTTCTTAAATTAATGAAAATAAATGTTTTTGCAGACACTATTTGTGGATGGTGTTTTATTGGGCACAGAAATTTAAATACTGTCTTAAAAAAATATCCAAAAGTGAAATTTGACATTAAACATGTTCCATTTCAACTAAACCCAGATATGCCAATAGAGGGAATTTCTAGAGATAAATATTTAGAAATAAAATTTGGTGGAAAAGATTATGCTGCACCCATGTATGAAAATATGAGATTAAAAGGAAATGAGTCTGGTATTAATTTAAATTTAGATAAAATAAAAAAAACTCCAAATACTGTCTTTTCTCATTTGCTAATTATTTTAAGTGAACAATTTAATTTACAGAATGAAATTAAAGAAAAAATATATCAATCATATTTTATTGATGGACTTGACATTGGAAATATCAATATCTTGATTGATATTGCTAAGAAAAATAATATTACAGAAAATATTTTCAAAGATTTTATTAATGAAAAAAATATTGAGCTTGTAAATTCAAATCTATCTACAGCTAGAGAGAAAAATATCAATGGTGTTCCTTTTTTTGAGATAGGAAAAGATTTTATTTCAGGTGCTCAAAGCTCAATTCAATTAGAAAACGTTATTAAAGCAAATTTAATCTAATATTTAGGACAATTTAACAATTGTTATAATTTTAAAAAATTATAACTTGATCTAATGGAATCGCTAAAAAACTGGATGGTAGATGCAGCAAATATTTTATTTGATGACAGTAAAAATGATCTAAGATCTTTGCCAAGATCTGTAAGATTACAAATTTTGTTAGTTTTAAGTTTTATTTGGACAACAGTTTTTAGCTTATATATTTTTTCTTACACAACCTTTGCATTTGGTTGGGCGGGGCTTTATATTGCACATATTGGTTTAATATTTGCAGTCTACATGACCTTTAAGCATTTTCATAAAGCAGAAGAAAAATCCAGCAGTGTCTTTCAAACAAAAAACTTTGACCCTTTTAAAATAATGGTAATTGTTTTTGTCGTAGTGTTTATTTTTGTCTTCTCTAAAGGAATTGAGGTATTAACTAGCCCTAATCCAAGTTCTTATTCTATTCCTTATGATGGACCATCTAAATCAGTGTTTGAAAAATGGCTTCCATTTAGTAAAGATAAGTAATGGAAAAAATAGCAAAAAACTTACAGCTTGCATTAATGTGTATTATTTTAATAAGCACAGTAATTGCTGTTGGTATGGAAATTAAGAATATGTTTCTTAACCAATCAGTAACATTAGCTGATTTGCTTTTAATGTTTCTTTATTTAGAAGTACTTGCAATGGTAAGAGTATTTTGGGATCAACAGTCAATTAGTATAACTCTACCTCTATTAATTGCCATCACAGCTCTAGCAAGATTTATAATATTACAAGGAAAAGAAATGGACCCAACAGCATTAGTTTATGAAGCTGTTGCAATAGTTCTTATTGCGGCTGCAATTGTAATTCTAAGATTAAGACACAGTGATAAATTAGGTCTAAAAAGAAAAAAATCTAAATAATTTAATATGATGTTTGAAGCCTCAAGGGCTAAGGCCGTTGATAAATTAAATAATTTTGTAGAAAATAATTTAATTGATTATTCAAAGCTGAGAAATTTTGATTTTGGACCTAGCAATAGATCAAACATTTCCTGTCTATCTCCATACATAGCACATGGAGTAATAAATGAATTAGAAGTAATTGATAAATCTCTTAAAAAATTTTCATTTTCAAAGAATGAAAAATTTATTCAAGAGGTTTTATGGCGAACTTATTGGAAAGGTTGGCTTGAACTAAGACCAAATGTTTGGTCAGATTATTTAATAGAATTAGATAATCTTAGAAATCAATTTAAAAACAATCAAAATTATTTAGATGCTATTGAGGGAAAAACAAACATAGACTGCTTCAATCAATGGGTAGTTGAGCTTAAAGAAAACAACTACCTCCATAACCATACTAGAATGTGGTTTGCTAGTATTTGGATATTTACACTAAAATTACCATGGCAGCTAGGTGCAGAATTTTTTATGCAACATCTTTACGATGGTGATGCTGCATCAAATACACTTGGTTGGAGGTGGGTAGCTGGGGTTCAAACTCAAGGTAAACATTATCTAGCAAGTGAATGGAATATAAATAAATTTACTAACAATAGATTTCAAAAAATAAAGCTAAATGAAAATGCCACACCAATATTCAGTGATAAAACTAATCCAGTAAATAAAAAAGATTTTTTAAATTCTGAAATTTTAGAGGATCAAACTTTGTTAATATTTGAAAATAATATGGCTTTTGAATTTTCTGATTTTAAAGAGCATAAATTTAAAAAAATTTTATTAGTCTTAAATAATACAAATAGGGCCATTAAATTAAGTGAAAAAGTATTAAAATTTAAAGCTGATCTTTTAAAAGATCAAAAAACGAGGTTAGAGGAAAAATCAATTAATTGTGAGATTATAAACATTGATGATTTAAAGAATATTGCTGAAAATGTTTATGCTCTTTATCCAACTGTTGGTGAAAATTTTGATTTTATTCAGAACAATAATTTAAACAATATCAAATTATTATATAGAAAGTTAGACCAGTTTTCTTGGCAATATTGTAATAAAGGGTTTTTTAACTTTAAAAATTATATTCCAAAAATTATTGCTAAATTTAATTAAGCTAAAAAGGTTTTAATACCGTCTAAAATATACTGAACACTTAATCCTACAAGAATAATAGCTACCACTCTTGAGATAACCCCAATTATTTTTTTATTTATTATTTTAGAAAACTTTGAAGCTATAAAAAAGATTATAAAAGTTATAGATAGTACAATTACCAATGAAAACATTCCTACTGTTTGATTTGTAAAATTAGTTCCAATATCTGAAACAGAAACAATTACTGAAGTAATAGCTGCTGGTCCTGCAATAATAGGTGTTGCCAAAGGAAATACACTCACGTTATCAGAATTTAAATCTATATCTTCTCCTTTCCTTTGCTGACGCTTGTCAAATAACATCTCTATTGCAATTATTAATAAGATAATTCCTCCTCCTATTGTAAAAGCTGGGTAGGAAATATGTAAATAGCTTAACAGTGAGCTTCCAAGTAACGCAAAAAATAACAATATGATAGTTGCAATTATAGTTGCGCTAAATGCAACTTTAATTTTTTGTTTTGTCTCCATGTGTTGAGTAATACTCAAAAATAATGGAGTATTTCCTAATGGGTCAATTACTATAAAATATAGGAAGAAAGTTTGAATAAATATCTCTGACATCAGGTTTATCTATCTCTTTAAAAAGATTTTACAATTCAAATTAAAACCAACGTATCATTCCAATAATACCAGCTGTTGCATAAAAAAATTGCAACAAAAGTATTCCTTTATGACCTCCTCTATAAGCCCAAATTCCAATTAATATTGCTGATATCAATAATAAGCAGAAGCCAAAAAATTCTATTCCAATATTCAATGCGACAAACAACGAATATAAAATAGCAGTAATCACACCTGTCCATTCAAAAAATTTATTATTCATTTTAATTGATTAAATAAATCATAATATGGTTTTAAAATTCTCATAAAGAATTTTGGAATAGTTATTCATATCAGACATATTATCTTTTGCTGCATTGTCAAATTTTTCTAAAGCGCCCTCTCCCAACTGATCTTCAAGGGCTTTTTTATATTCCGGAACACAACTCCATTCATTAACTGTGGTACCTTTAATTTCTATGTGAAATTGAATTCCATAAGCGTGGTTTTGGTATTTAAAAATTTGATACTTAGTTACAGGAGACGATGCTAACAAAGTTACATCTTTATTATCTTCTATTCCCTGCACCTCATATGAATGCCATTGTAAACTTTTGATTTGTTCTGGAAATTTTGAAAAAAAATTATCCTTATCTCTCTCTTTGTTAAAGTTGATATCCATAATTCCAATTTCTGGCGTACTAGATTTAACTACTTTACCACCTACTACTTCACCTAGTAACTGACAACCAAGACAAAAACCTAAGTAAGGTTTTTTTAAATTGATAACAAATTCTTTAATTGCTTTTTTTTCTTCAATTAACCAAGGATATTCTTTTTCCATATAAGTATCCATTGGGCCACCCATACAAAACATTCCATCAAATTTACTAAGATCATTTGGAATTTTTTCACCTTCATCAAGCTCAATGGTGGTTAACTTAACTCCATCAGCCAACATTAAATCCTTGATGTAACCTGGATCTTCAATTTTTATATGTTGTAAAACTAATATATTCATAGCTTAATCAATCAAATAGAAGACGATAAGGTATCTGCTTACTTTTCCAATTGCCACTAAAATAATAAAATCAATAAATTTTACTCTCAATATGCCTGCAACTAAAGTTAGTGGATCACCTACAACAGGTACCCAAGCAAATAATAATGACCATTTACCAAACTTTCTAAACCATTTTGATGATCTTTCTATTTGTGTTTCTTTAAATGGAAACCACTTTTTTGTAGTAAGGTTTCTAGAATAAGATCCTAAAGCCCAATTTAAAACAGACCCTAAAATATTTCCAAAACTTGCAACAATTAACAATAATAAATTGTCATAATCTGATGTTGCAATTAAACCTGCTAATGAGAGTTCAGAAGAAAATGGTAAAATTGTTGCTGCTAAAAAAGATATAGCAAATAGAGATAAATAAATCACTTAGAACACTTCTTAGAACAATACTTTACTTTATCCCAATTTAACTTCCACTTCTTACGCCAAACAAATGGTCTTTTGCAAACTGGACAAATTTTTGAAGGTAGATTTTCTTTTTTCACTAAATTGTATTTTGTTTAATAAATTTATCTGCTTCAGATAAAATCATTTTTTTTCTTTCATCTTTCATTTTATCAAAGATACGAACCATCATTGATAATCTTGGATTTGTTAAAAAAAATTTTCTATTTCGATCAATGAACCTCCAATACAATCCATCCATCGTATTACACCAATCCCCTTTTTTAAAATCCATCATTTTCATAAAATAAGCAGATCCACAGATGTAAGGTTTGGTCGCAAAAATTCCACCATCACTGAATAAACCCATCCCATAAACATTTGGAACCATTACCCAATCAGATGAATCTACAAACATCTCCATAAACCATTTATAAACAATTGTTGGCTTAATTTCACAAAGGTTCATTATGTTGGATAGGATCATTAATCTTTCTATGTGATGAGACCATCCATAATTAATTGCATTTTGAATTGCATGATCTAACGGTGGTAGGCCAGTTGTTCCTTCATACCAAGAGTTCTTCATTTTTCTATTTTGTTTAAAAAAGTTTTTAGTTTCCATTTCATCAGAATAGCTTTGGTAAATACCTCTCATAAACTCTCTCCAACCGATTACTTGGCGAATATAACCTTCAAGAGAGTTCATTCTTATTTTATTTTTTTTATGAAAATCTAAAATTTTTTGAATAATAAATTCAGGAGTTATCAAACCTAAATTAATGTAAGGACTTAGAGCACTGTGAAATAAAATATTATCTTTTTGATTAACAGCATCCTCATAATCACCAAATAAATTTGATTTTTCTTTTATAAAAAAATTTAAAAGTTTAACAACATCATCATATTCTGTTGCTAACCAAAAATTACCAGTACTTCCTGGATGATCTTTAAATAATTTTTCAATAATGGGTTTTAATTTTTTTGTATAATTAGTTTCATTAATTTTTGGAAATTTTGGAATTGAAATATCTTTAGGTAATTTGTTTCTATTATCTTCATCAAAACTCCACTTTCCACCAATTGGGTTTCCATCTGCACCCATTAGTATTCCAGATTTTCTTCTAACTTCTTTATAAAATGTTGCCATAAATGGCTTTTTTGATTTTCCCAAATAGTTCTTAAATTCATCTCTAGAATTTAAAAACATTGGTGTTTGAACAATATTCCAATTAATTTTTTCTTTTTTTAAAAACTCTTTAATTTTTTTTTCAAAAAATTTATCTTCGACCTCAAAACTTGAAATTTCAGTTATTTTACTTTTAGATATTATTTTTTTTAACTTCTTTAAATAATCGTCTTTGAAATCTTTATCTTCAATTTTTAGATAATCTAATTTAAATTTATTTTTCTCTAAATTATCTGCATAAGAACGCATAGAAGATAGAATTAGCAAGATTTTTTGCTTATGATGTTTTTCGTATGTGCATAACCCATTATCTTCTGCCATAAAAAACATATGATCCTTTTTGAAGCGGTCCAAGTATTTTAATGGAAATAATTGATTACCAAGTATAAAAAATAACTTCATAGTTAAATATAACTAATTAAAAAATTTATGTCAGAAAAATATCTAATCTTTGGTGCGACAGGTTCTATTGGTTCAAGTCTAGCTGAGCAATTAAAAGACTCTGGAAATGATATTCATTTAATTGCAAGAAATGAAATTGAAGTAAGCTCTATTGCACAAAAATTAGATTGTACATTTACAGTTGCCGATGTTTTAGAAGAGGGTTTTATTGAAAAAGTTAAAGCAGATGTTTCTGAGATAAAAGGGATTGCATACTGTGTTGGTTCAATTGATCTAAAACCATTAAGAATGGTTACTGAACAAGATTTTAATAAATGTATGAAATTAAATCTTTATTCAGCTGTAGAGGCCATTAAAGGATATCAAGAAAGTTTAAAAAAAAATAAAGGCTCTATTGTCTTATTTTCAACAGTTGCGGCTCAAAGAGGATTTACAAACCATGCAATTATTGCATCAGCCAAAGCTGCTGTTGAAGGCCTAACAGTGTCACTTGCTGCAGAATTTGCACCAAATATACGAGTTAATTGTATTGCTCCAAGTCTAACAAGATCAAAAATTGCTGAACCTATGCTAAAGAATACTACGATAGCAGAGGGGATTGCAAAAGCTCATCCATTAAAAAGATTGGGTGAAGGTAAAGACTCCGCTTCTCTTGCAAAATTTCTGATAACTAAGGACAGTTCGTGGGTAACTGGTCAAATTATTGCAGTTGATGGTGGTAGATCAAAACTTTCTTAGGGTGAAAAAGTATTTTTTATTAATTTTTTTTCTATTATTTTCATCCAATAGTTATTCTCAGAATTATAGTTTTAAGAAAATAACAAAATTAAAAGAACCTTGGGGATCTACATTTATCAGTAATGATGAAATAATTTTAACTGAGAAAGATGGAAAAATAAAAATAATTAATATTAATTCAAAAAATACTTTTGAGATTAAGCATAACTTAAATTATTTAAACGTTGGGCAAGGTGGATTATTAGATATTATTTACCAAGATAACAATATTTGGGTTTCATATTCTGAAGATAGAGGTAATGGAAAAACAAGTACTTCAATTGCTAAGGCAAGATTAAATAAAAAAGAATTAGATTTCACAAATATATTTCAAGCAAATCCTCCAATAGACTCTGGCTATCATTTTGGCTCTAGGTTAGCAATTAAAGGAGAATATCTTTATGCTTCTGCTGGTGAAAGAGGAATGGGAATGATTGCACAAGATCCTACAAAACATCCTGGTAGTATTATAAGGATATATACAGATGGTAGTATTCCAAAAGATAATCCAAAATTTGAGGGAAAATCAGATTGGTTACCAGAAATTTATCAAATAGGTGTTAGAAACCCACAGGGATTAACATTATCTCCTTATGATGAAAAAATTTATTTAAGCAACCATGGCGCAAGAGGTGGTGACTGGTTTGGTGAAGCAAAAAAAGGTGAAAACTATGGATGGAAACTATTAGGCTGGGGTGGGAAGAACTATTCAGGTACTAAAATTGGTCCAAAATGGAAGCCTGGTTTTACTAAAGCAATTCAATACTGGGTACCCTCAATTGCCACTAGTGCAATAACTATTTACAAAGGAAATGAGTTTAAAGAGTGGAATGGTCATGCTTTAATAACTTCACTTAAAGATAAGTCCTTAAGAAAACTAATTTTTTATGATTTATCTAATGTAAATGAAGAAATTATTTTTAAAAATAAAATAGGAAGAATTAGAGATATCCAAATTCATCCAAATAATGGTAAAATTTATTTTCTATCAGGAAATGGGTTGTGGTTAATGGAAAAAAATAATTAATACAGATATGGAGAAAAAACCTTACCACCATCTTCCAGATGGAACTTTCAGAAACCCTAAGGGATCTCCAACCTCAAGATCAAGTTCTGGAAAATTTTCTTATAGAGATTTTAATAAAGAAAAAAAGAAGCTTAATATGACCGTACCAAAAGAACATGTAATTGATAAACATGAAGTGTTAAACAATTTAGAAAATTTAAAAGATGACGATTATATTGCTTGGATTGGTCATGCTACTTATTTAATTAAATTAGGAAATACGACAATGATAACTGATCCCGTTTTTTCAAAAAATGCAGGGCCATTAATTTTTGGTCCAAAAAGATTTACCGAACCAGCTTTAAAACTTAATGAAATTCCAAAAACAGATATATTTCTATTAACGCATAATCACTATGATCATCAAGATATGTCTACAATTCGGAACTTTCCTTTTAAAGATGCAAAAGTATTGGTTCCTCTAAAACTAGGAAAGTATTTTAAAAAATACAAAGATGTTAATGAAATGGATTGGTACGATGAGATTAAAATCAACGATCATTTAAAAATAACTTTCTTACCAGCAGTTCATTGGTCGAAAAGAAGTCTAACTGATACCAACAAAACTTTATGGGGTAATTTTTTAATTCAATATAAAGATATAAAAATTTTATTTGCATGTGACACAGGTTATGGAAATATTTATAAAGAAATTGGTGAGAAATATGGTCCAATTGATATTACGATGATTAATATTGGTGCTTATGATTTTAGGCCAATGTTTGATAAATCTATTTATCACACAACTCCTGAGGAGGCCCTTAATGTTGCACAAGATTTAAAAAGCAAAAAAGTATTGGGAATGCACTGGGGAACTTTTGTTTTATCACTTGAACCTATAATGGAACCTCCTATTCGATTTAAAGAAAATGCTGATAAATTTGGGTTTAAAGAAGAAGACGCAATTACATTTAAAATTGGTGAAATTAACTCTTTAAAATCAATTCTTAAAGATTGATTTTAAATTTGTTTAAGAAAAAAATTTCTTAATTGAATAATTGTTTGTTTTGGATTTTGTTCAGGAATAAAGTGACCAGACTCTATAGCTTTTCCTACAATTTTTTTTTTAGAATATTTTTGCCAAATTTTTATTGAATTGAATTGTTTTCCTATTACCCCATTTTTTCCCCACAAAACTTGAATCGGTATATTAAGTTTTTTATTTTTATCTTTTTTATCGTGTTCTAAGTCAATTGTATCTGAAGCTCTATAATCTTCACATGAAGCATGAATTCTTTTTTTTTGTTTAAATGATTTAAGGTAGGCCTCTTCTGCTTTACCAAACTTATGTTCTCCAGACCATTTATGTAAACAACTTTTCATCCATTTTCTTGGATCACTCATTATCATTCTTTCTGGTAACAAAGATGGTTGGATCAAAAAAAACCAGTGAAAGTAAGCTTTTGCAAACTTTCTATCAGTAGTTTCATACGTATCTAGTGTTGGACAAATATCTAAAACACATAGGGCTAAAATTTTTTTCCTAAAATCTCTGGCCATCCTGTGAGCAACCCTCCCACCCCGATCATGACCTGCCAGAAAAAATTTTTTAAAATTTAATTTATTCATTAGCTGGATCATATCTTTGGCCATTTCTCTTTTTGAATAGTTAATATGGTTTTTGCTACCAGGTAAAACTAAACTATTTCCGTACCCCCTTAAATCAGCAACTACTACTGTAAAATTTTTACTTAATTCTGGTGCAGTTTTATACCACATAACATGAGTTTGGGGATATCCATGAAGCAATAATAATGGGGGTCCATTACCTTTAATTCTACAAAAAATTTTTCCCTTATTTACCTTGATGAATTTTTTTTTAAATCCTTCAAACATAATTAAAAAGTTCAATCATTTAACAACTTTTTTTTTGCTTTTTCAAATTCTTCATCGGTTAACACTCCACTTTGGCGTAACTCATTTAGTTTTGTAATTTCATTACTTAACTGGTCTATGTCAGGAGATGAGCCAGTAGCTATTATATCTTCTTCTTTTTCAGATCTATTAGTTTCCTTGGCACTAAATCCTTTCATAATTGCAGTAGCACCTAGATATAAAACAAAACCAATAATTGGAATTACTAAACCAAAAAATATTATCTTTTCCATAAATTAGTCTTCATCCTCTTCTCTCCATTTTTTTTCATACATGAGCCACGCAGCATAAATTACACATACTGTACCAACTATCATACCATAATCAAATCCGGTTTGTTTATCATATAAGTGCCAACCTAATTGAGTTGCACCTATAGGGGGTACAGTCAGTAATAGGAAAATAATCACAATTCTGTAAGGATATTTTGGTTTTTTCATACCCAAAACTATCAAATTTAGTTAATTAATTTTATCTTTATTTTTGCGATCTTTTGAAACAGTCAATAGTATTCTTTAATAAACACGCGATTGTCATTGGCCCCACTCCGCCAGGAACAGGTGTAAGTGCTTTTGCTACTTTTGAAACTTCATCGAATGCAACATCACCCACCAGACCATTTTCAGTTTTGTTAATTCCAACATCAATAACAATTGCATCTTTTTTAACCCAGTCCCCTTTTACAAGTTCTGGAATACCTACAGCTGCAACTATAATGTCTGCTTCCAAACATTCGGCTTTTAAATCTTTTGTTCTTGAATGCGTAATTGTAACAGTACAATTTTCTTTTAAAAGAAGTTGCGTCATTGGTTTGCCGTTTAAATTAGATCTTCCAACTATAACTGCTTTTTTACCACTTAGGTTTGGTTCAATTTTTTTAATCATTAAATAACATCCAAGCGGAGTACAAGGTACTGAACTTTCGTAACCTGAGGATAAGTTTCCTACATTCATTGGGTGAAAGCCATCTACATCTTTTGATGGGTTAATTGTTTCTATTACTTTTTGTTTATCGATATGTTTTGGGAGCGGAAGTTGAACTAAAATTCCCGAAACACTTTCATCGTTATTTAATTCCTCAATTTTTTCTAAAACTGTTTTTTCTTCAACTGTATCTGGATATTTAATAACTTCAGATTTTAAACCTACTTCATTTGCTGATTTTTCCTTATTACGAACATAAATTTGACTTGGAGCCATATCACCAATTAAAATTACAGTTAATCCAGGAACTTTATTATATTTAGTTTTTAACTCAGCAACTTCTTGTTTAAGCTCTTCTCTAAGTTCTGCTGCTGCTTTTTTTCCGTCTATTAAAATCATTTTACTTCCTTAAAAAATCATTGGTGCGATGTACAGCTTCATACACATTTCAATAAACCAAATCAATAGTAGAAGGATTATCGGTGATATGTCTAAAGAGCCCAAGTTTGGCATAAAACGTCTAATTCTATATAAAATTGGGTCTGTTAATCGATATGTCATTTCTAAAATTGAATAAACAAATCTATTTTGAGTATTTAGAACATTAAAAGCAATCAGCCAACTTATTAAAACATTTGCTATAACAACATAAGAATACAGTTTTAAAATTTGTAAAACTAAATAGAAAATTGCTATCATTTTTTCTCGATATAAATCGACTGACTCGGGAAAGCGAAAGCTGCTTTATTTTTTTCTACTATTTGCTTAATTTCAATTGCAAGTCTTTCCTTAACAGAAAGCATTTCATTCCAACTGTTAGTTTTTGTAAAACATCTAACATACATATCAATAGAGCTATCAGAAAATTTATCAATTCTAACTGCAACACCAACGTTTACATCAAAGTCGTCACTTTTATTAATGTATGCTTCGATTTCATTTCTAACTGTTTTTAACTGATCAACTGTTGTGTCATATTGAAGAGTAATTATCCAACTTATCAACCAATTTGAAGTTTCACTTACATTTACAACAGCATTTTCTGCAAATTGAAAATTTGGTATAATTGCTAGTGACTTATCAAACTTTCTAATTGTTGTTGATCTAAATCCAATCTTTTCAACAATTCCTTCTATAATGCCCTCAACAGCAATCCAATCACCTATCTTAAATCTTTTCTCAACTAATACTAAAATTCCTGAAATTAAATTTTTAAATAAATCTTGAGCACCTAATGCAACAGCTACACCAAACAATCCAAGTCCAGCAATTATTGGACCAATTTTTATTCCCCATAATTCTAAAACTGCTGCTAATCCTAATATAAAAATTAAAATTTTTAGAGATTTAATAATCCATCCAATTAATTCCCTAGTTAAAAGCTTATCCAATCCACTTAAAATATACGAAATAGGTTCAATGATTTGATGAATGACCCAAAAAATTAAAATAGTTATTAAAGTTCTATTAATAGTGTCTACAACCTCTCGACCTTCACTTGAAAAAGTCATGTAATAACTCGCAATAAAAAATCCAAGAACAATTGGTAAAAATCTTGCAGGTCCAACTAAGGCATGAACAAAAGTATCATCTAATTTATTTGTTGTTCTTTTGGAGATTATTTCTAATTTTTTTATAATGAGCTTACTAATTAGTCCTCTAAAAACTAAGAAAATAAAAAATATTCCTATACCAATTAATATTTGAAAAATATCAACCCCAAGAATTCCTTGCTTCCAGACTGAAAAAAATATTTCAGAAAAATTATTTATTATTTCCATAGCTAAATTTTATATAACAAAAACTCTTCTTCTCCAGGATTAAAAAGAAATATCTTCTTCCACTTAATTTCATTCAATATAGATGAGGTTTTTTCACCTATACACATCAAATTTGTACTCATCCAAAGGGTTTCTGATTGATTTATCTTAATAAAATTTAAGAAACTTGAAGCACTATTTTGAGAATAAATATAGACCATATCAGGTATTTTTAGCATTAATTCTCTAACAAAATTATCATCAAATTTTTGATTATAAATAGTTCTATAATTAACTATTCTCTTAACGCTATATCCTTCATGGGTTAATTGTTGATCTAAGTCAACTGAGATAGTCTCTCCACTTATATAAATAAGTTGTCCATCTTTTTTATCGAAGTTTTGTAAAATTAACTCTTTTAAATTTTCAACATTTCCTTCTGCGGCTATTACGTTTTGAAAACCAACACTTCTTGCTTTTTTTTCAGTGGCCTCTCCAACACAAAAACAAAGGAGGCTTTTATTAATACTTTTTAGATCTAAAAATTTGACAGCATTTGCACTGGTAAAGATAATCGCTTTATAGTCTGAAAAATTAATCTGTTCATATTCTATTTTTTCTATAATTAATAATGGTAGATGCGAAACTTGGTGACCTAAAGATTTAAATTTTATAATCATTTCAGAACAATCTTCTAAAGGTCTAGTTAATAAAATATGCATATTATCTTTTATAAGAATTATTTGATTTAATTTTTAATATCTGCCCAACTTCTTTGCCAAGTGTTATTGCATCTTCAATTTTTGAAGATTTCTTTTCATAAAATCTATCACTACCATCTAATGAAAAAAGCTCAGCTTCTAAGATAATTTTTTTACCCTCTATAATAGTATGTACTCCAATAGCTGTTTCACAATCGCCCTCTAACACTTTAAGAACATTTCTTTCTGCATGAGCTCTTATAGATGTTTCCCTATCGTTAATTTTATCTAAAATTGAGATAACTTCTTTATCATCGTTTCGACATTGAAGAGAAATAATTCCTTGTCCTGCACTCGGAATAATTTCTTCAGTTGAAAATACTTGTGCAACTTTATCATCTATTGATAAAGATTTAATTCCTGCATAAGACAATATTATTGCATCATACAAATCATCATTTAGTTTATTAATTCTTGTATCAATATTTCCTCTAATAAGCTTACAGTTAAGATCGGGTCTAATTTTTTTTATTTGAAATTCTCTTCGATAGGACGATGTACCGATTATAGCCTTGCTTTTCAATTCTTTGAGTTTTTTTTTATCTTTAGTTATTAATATTTCTCTTGGATCGTTTCTTTCCAAAAATGTATCAGTTCTTAAACCATCAGTTTCAATCGCCGGCATGTCCTTTAATGCATGAACTGCCATATCAATTTTTTTATCTTGAAGTTCTTTTTCTATGTTTGTTGAAAACAAACCTTTTCCACCTACTTCTGATAATCTTATATCTTGAAGTTGATCTCCTTTTGTTGTTATTTCTTTAATTTCTACATCATCTGCATTTAAATTTGTATTTTGAATAATCTTATTTTTAGCATTTTGAGCATAGATTAATGCTAGCTTGCTCCCTCTTGAACCAATGATAAATTTTCTTTGCATAAATAAATATATTTCTTACTTGTATTGAGATTGTACAATTAATAAAAACTATTTGAATGAGTAAAAAACTCTTAATTCTTGGAATTGAATCTAGCTGTGATGAAACAGCAGCGTCTATAATTACTGAAAATGAACAAGGAATACCAATAGTTTTATCCAATATTGTTTCAAGCCAAGTTGATGTGCATAAAGAATTTGGAGGAGTTGTTCCTGAATTAGCAGCAAGATCTCACATGGAAAAAATTGATTGGATAGTTCAAAAAGCAATTGATGATAGTGGGCGAAAGATAGAAGAAATTGATGCAGTGGCCTCAACTGCTGGGCCAGGCTTGATAGTATGTTTATCTGTGGGTCTAAGTTTTGGAAAAGCTTTTGCTTATGCTTTAAACAAACCATTCATTGCAGTTAATCATTTAGAAGGTCATGCTCTTAGCCCAAAACTCAATTCAAAATTAAATTATCCATATTTGCTTTTATTAATTTCAGGTGGACATTCACAATTTTTAAATGTTCAGGGTTTAGGAAATTATAAAAGGTTAGGAACAACTATCGATGATGCTTTAGGTGAAGCATTTGATAAAACTGCTAAACTTTTAGGAATTGAATTTCCTGGTGGACCTCAAATTGAGGTTTTTGCTAAAAAAGGTAATCCAGATAAATATGATTTACCAAAACCAATTTTTAATAAAGGGGGTTGTAATTTATCTTTTGCAGGACTTAAAACAGCTGTCTTAAAAATTTCCAAAAACATTAAAACTGATCAAGAAAAATTTGATTTGGCTGCTTCTTTTCAAAAAACAATTGAAAAAATATTACATAAAAAAACGAAAATCGCATTTAGTGAATTTGAAAAACAAAATAATTTAAAAGAAAAAATATTTGTAATTGCTGGAGGTGTAGCAGCTAATAAAAGAATTAGATCTTTGTTAATTGATTTATGTGAAGAAGAAAACTATCAAAGTATCTTTCCCCCAGTTGAATTTTGTGGGGATAATGCCGCAATGATAGCAATGGTTGGATTAGAAAAATTTAAATTAAATCAATTTAATAATTTAGATCATCCAGCAAAACCAAGGTGGCCACTAGATAAAGAAGCCATTTTTTTAAAAGGTGCTGGTATTAAGTTGTAACATTTATAAAAAATTAGAATTTAATAAACATAAGCTAAAAATAAGGTATATAAATAAGTAAATCATTGGTTAATTAAAGAATAAATTATTTAGAAATGAGAATTTTTGATTATTTAACAAATAAATGTTTTGACTTTCTTAGATCGGGACAAAAAATTAGAACAGAAGGAACTTTAATATTAGGATTTCACGGATTAGTAGATAATATTATAGATACCCAAATTCAACTCAACCATATTACAACCTCTAACTTTAAATCCTTGTTAGAGGAGATTATAAAATATAGAGAAGTAATTCCATACTCGCAGCTTTCTGAATGTCTTGAACAAGATAAAAATTTACCTCAGGAGAAGGTTGTATTAACTTTTGATGATGGATATGAGAGTAACCTTAAAATAGCAGCTCCAATTTTAGCTAAATTGGGATTACCCTGGTCTGTGTTTGTTCCAACAAATTACATAGATACCGGGGAACGTCTTCCTACTTATATATTGAGGGCAGCTATATTAAAAACAAATAAAAAAAAATTTGAACACTCTACTGTAGGAACTTTACCAATTTTAAATACTAAAGATAAAATGAATGCAATTACTTTATTAAAAAATAAAATTAAAAGCTCATCATTAGAGGTAGTCGATTCTCTTGTTTCAAGTTTAAAAACTTTAATGAATAATAAAGAGTGGGAGGAAACAAATAAATTATTTATTAGTGAAAAACTACTTAACTGGGAACAGTTAAATTTATTGGTCAAAAGTGGAGTTCATGTAGGGTCTCATTGTCATAACCATGCAATTCTTCATGAAAAACAACCATCAGAGGTTATAAAATTTGAATTAGAAAAATCTAAATCTCTTCTTAAAGAAAAACTTGATATAAACTGTTTTGATTTAGTCTATCCAAATGGTTCTGTTAAAGATATTTCTAATAAAGCAATCAGATTAGTAAGTGATTCTGGATACAAAACTGCCTCAACATTAATTCCAGGATTCTGTTTTAATGGAGTAGATCCTTTATATTTACCCAGATATTATATTAGCAATAACCCTAAAGATAATATGAATAGATTAAGGAGATCGCGTAGCGATAATAAAAAATTTTATCAAATGTATTAAAAATATATCTAAGGTTTGCCAAGCCAATTTATAACCTTTAACTTTACAACTGTAGTATAGGTGATATTTTCAATTATAAAGGTAGAGATAAATGGATATCGATGAAGCTAAAAAATTAGTTAAAAAAGCTATATTAAAATCAATAAGTGCTGATACAAAAATTGAAGATAACACAAAACTAATCGGTGCAGAGGCAATATTAGACTCAATGAAATTAGTTGAAGTATGCTTGGCTTTGGAGGATTTAGCCAATGAACAAGGCTTTGATTTTGATTGGACCTCTGGAGAAACCTTATCTAAGCAACGAAGCATGTTTAGAGATGTATTAAGTCTCTCTCAAGAATTTAAAAACCAAAGGGAGAAAAAATAAGCGTGATTGTTGTGACTGGAGCTAGTCGTGGATTAGGTCAAGCTGTGTGTCGTAGATTTACAGATAAAGGCGAAAGAGTGATTGGTTTAGCTAGATCAATAGATAGATCAAATTTTGAGGGAATTGAGTGTGATGTTCAAGATTATAATTCTATCAAAAATGCGTATCGTAAAATTAAAGAAATTAACGAGCCTATTAGAGCAATTATAAATGCAGCTGGTGTTGCTTCTATGAATATGGCAATTACAACAAATCATTCTACTGTTCAAAAACTCATACAAACTAATTTGATTGGTACAATTTATTGTTGCCAATTATTTTCACCCTTACTTTTGAGACAAAAAAAGGGGGTAATTATAAATTTTTCAACCATAGCAGTTACACTAGGTTTAAAAGGAGAGTCAATTTATGCGGCTTCAAAAGCTGGTGTTGAAACGTTTACGAGAACATTCGCGAGAGAAGTAGCTGATTTTAATGTAAGGGTTAATTGTATAGCTCCAGGTCCAATTTCTACAGATCTTTTACAAGGAGTTACAAAAAAACAAATCTCAAATATAGTTTCTCAACAAGTAATTCAAAAGCAATTTCAAAAAAATGATATATGTGATATAGTTGAACTTCTTGTAGATGAAAAAGCTAAGACTTTAAGTGGGCTTACACTTAATGTTGGTGGTGCTTAATGGATTTAATTCCAAAACTTAAAAAAAATTGGAAAAATGCCGATCATCCATTTTTAATACACGGAAATAAATCTTTATATTTTTCAGATATTGAGTCACATTTTGATAAAAGTTTAGAACAAGTTAGGTCAGGCGACGTAGTAGCATTAATTGGTGATTTTGAACCTCAATCAATTTCTAACTTACTGAGATTATTTGATAAAAATGTAATAGTGGTTCCACTTACTACAGACACTCATTCTCAACATGATTATTTTTTTAAAGCAGCATCTGTAGACGTCATCATAAAAGATAATAATATTAAGCGTATTGATAATCCAAAAAAAAATATACTTCTAGAAAAACTTAAAAAGAAAAATCATCCAGGTCTTATTCTTTTTTCTACCGGAACCACAGGTAGACCAAAAGCAATTCTTCATGATTTTAGCTTTTTTTTAAAAAAATATGAAGTTCCACGACCAACACTTCGTACAATTAATTTTTTACTTTTTGACCACATAGGTGGAATAAATACTTTGTTTCATACTCTTTTCAATAAGGGAACCGTGATAGCTCCCAAATCACGTAACGTCGAAGATATTCTTAATATCTGCAAAAAACATCAAGTAGAGGTGCTTCCAACTACTCCTACATTTTTAAGAATGATGTTAATGAGTGGCTTGGTACCTCACAAAATACCAAATTCTTTAAAAATAATTACATATGGAACTGAACGAATGGACCAAGTAACGTTAGATGAACTCTGCAATCTACTTCCCAGCATTGATTTTAGACAAACATATGGAATGTCTGAACTTGGAATTGTAAGAGTAAAAAGTAAAGCTAGAAATAGTCTATTTATGAAAATTGGAGGTGATGGAATTGAAACAAAAATAGTAAATGATATCTTATATATTCGATCAATAAATAAGATGATAGGGTATCTAAATGCAGATAATCCGTTTCTTGAAGGTGATTGGTACAATACAAATGATATTGTTGAAAAAAGTGGTGATTTTTTTAAAATTACTGGGAGAGTATCAGAAGTAATAAATGTAGGTGGATTAAAATTTATGGCTTCTGAAGTAGAGAGAGTAGCTTTAGAATTTCAAGGGGTTGAATTAGCAAAAGTGGAAGGTAAAAATAATCCAATTACTGGACAACATGTTGAAATACAAATTCAGCCAAAAAAAAATCATGAGATAGATGAAATTAAATTGAAATTATTTCTATCATCTATACTTCCAAGTCACATGGTTCCTAAAAGATTAAAGGTAAGTTCTATTAATATTGGTCATCGATTTAAAAAAATATAGAGGTATTAGTTGGATAATTTAGAAATTTTATATGACAAATCAAAACTTGCTGAAATAATTAATTTTGTTGGTGATGGATTTAAATGGCCTAAAAGCCGACGTGATGCATTTTACGAAAAATTAAAAAAAAATCCCGATGATATACCAATAGCAGCTTTTGCTAAATCTGAGGATAAAATCACAATGGCAATATTAATTATTTACCAAGGAAACATCAGCTCAAGTGATAAAAAAATTTTAAACTTAGCCTCATGGTATGCCCTACCTAATAAAAGAGGTGCTGATGTATTAATATTTAGCAAATTTTTTATTAATTCATTAAAGGAATTTATCATAACAAATTATACTGCTAATGACTCGGTTAAAAAAATTTTAAGAGCATTTGGATTTAAAAATATGCCAGTAAAAATAGTTAACTTTCAATTATTTCCAAAAATAAACAAAACATTTTTAAAATATTTATTTAAAATAAGAAATAATGAAAAAAAATCTAACAATTTTTATAAATGTCTCAAAAATTTATATCCAATAGAAAACTATATTTACTCAAAAAATGATGATGAGTATATTGGTTACTTTAGTACATGGATTTTTAAAAAATTTGGTATTTCATGGAAATTTCTTAACATTTACATTGAAACTAATAATAATTTTGAGATCCCATCTACATACTCCATAATTAAACTTATGGTCAAGAATTTTTCCATTGGAATTCGTATTTACTATAAAAACTATAATAGAGATGATAAATCTCGTCCCTGGTTGATATTTGGTGGTGAAGATTATGATTATTATATTTTTCCAAATAATAGTGAACTTGAAGTTCAACAATAAATATATAAATAAATTTTAATACTATATTTCCAAAATGATTAATTAATCATAACCATTGATTGATACTTATTGATAAATATTATCGTATAGTAAATTATATATTACATGCTTGTATTAATTGTTGTAAAACGAGGTACTAACTATGAATAAAGTAAGTAAACAATGGAGCAAAATTAAATGCAGTACTGGTTAATGAAATCAGAACCTGATGTTTGGTCTATTGACCAACAAAAAAAAGCAGGCTCCAAAGGAGTGCCATGGGATGGTGTAAGAAATTATCAAGCTGCTAAAAATTTAAAAAGTATGAAGAAAGGGGATCTTTGCTTTTTTTATCATTCAAATATTGGAAAAGAGATTGTTGGGATTGTAGAGGTAATCAAAGAAGCATACTTAGACAAAACTGATAGATCGGGGCGGTTTGTAGCAGTTAGTGTAAAATTTAATGAAAGATTACCCAAACCTATTACACTTGAGAAAATCAAAAAATCTAAGGAATTATGCCATTTAGCGCTTATAAAACAAAGTAGACTATCTGTAATGCCTATAGATTCTAAAAGCTGGAAAATATTAAATAACATGAGTAAAATTTAATTATAAAAAACTTCATGTCATTAAAAAAAAAGAAAAAAACTAAAGTTAAAAAAAAAGTTACTAAAAAAGTAACAAAAAAAACTAAAGTTAAGAAAAAAATTATTAGTAAAGCTATTAAAGATAATTCAAAAGAGCTTATTATAAAAACGAAACCTCAATGGGTTAAAAATAGTCTCGCTTCCAAAAGCAAATATCAAGATAAATATTCGGAATCTATTAAAAATAATGATGAGTTTTGGAGAAAAGAAGGAAAAAGAATTACTTGGATAAAACCATACAAAAAAATTAAAGATGTTAAATACAGCATTAAAGAAGTTAACATCAAATGGTTCGAAGATGGAACTTTAAATGCCTCAGCTAATTGTATTGATAGACATTTAAAAGATAAGAAAGATAAAACTGCTATAATTTGGGTTGGAGACGACCCTAAAGATAATCAAAAAATATCTTATAAACAACTTCATGAAAAAGTTTCTAAAGCAGCTAATGGTTTAAAAAAATTAGGAATTAAAAAAGGAGACAGAGTTACTATTTATCTAACAATGATTCCTGAACTTGCTATTCTAATGCTTGCTTGTGTTCGAATTGGTGCAGTTCACTCAATTATTTTTGGTGGATTTTCAGCTGACTCTATTTCTGGAAGAGTAAATGATTGTGAGTCTGAATACATAATTACAGCAGACGAGGGTGTTAGAGGAGGAAAAACTATCCCTCTTAAATATACAACTGATGAGGCATTAGAAAGTTGTCCAAATGTTAAAAAATGTATTGTTGTTAAACGAACAGGAAATTATATCAACTGGGATAAATCAAGAGATGTTTGGTATCATGATTTAATTAAAGATGTTTCAAAACATTGTGAACCAGAGGAAATGAACGCAGAAGACCCTTTGTTTATTTTATACACCTCAGGTTCAACTGGTAAACCTAAAGGAGTTTTGCATACAACAGGTGGCTACATGGTGTATGCTTCAATGACTCATCAATACATTTTTAATTATAAACCAAAAGATATTTACTGGTGTACAGCTGACATTGGCTGGGTTACAGGTCATAGCTATATAATTTATGGACCCCTAGCAAATGGAGCAACAACTATAATGTTTGAGGGAATTCCAAATTATCCGACTAGTTCAAGGTGGTGGCAAATTATCGATAAGTATAAAGTGAACACCTTTTATACAGCCCCAACTGCAATTAGAGCTTTAATGCGAGAAGGAGACAAGCCTGTTAAAAAAACTTCGAGGAAATCATTAAAATTACTGGGTACAGTTGGTGAGCCGATTAACCCGGAAGCTTGGATGTGGTATTATAAAACTGTAGGAAATTCTAAATGCCCAATCGTTGATACATGGTGGCAAACAGAAACAGGTGGAATTATGATTGCTCCTCAAACTGGTGCGATTGATTTAAAACCTGGCTCAGCTACGAAACCATTTTATGGAATAAAACCAGTAATTGTTGATAAAAAAGGGTTGGAAATAAAAGGCCCTGGAGAAGGACGCTTATGCATTGCTCAATCGTGGCCTGGACAAATGAGAACTGTCTATGGAGATCATCAAAGATTTATTGATACATACTTTTCACAATTTAACGGTAAATACTTTACCGGTGATGGGTGTAGAAGAGATAAAAATGGTTATTATTGGATCACAGGAAGAGTGGATGATGTAATTATTGTCTCGGGTCACAATCTTGGTACTGCTGAAATAGAAAGTGCGTTTGTTGCTCATCCAAAAGTTGCGGAAGCAGCAGTTGTTGGTTATCCCCACGACATAAAAGGTAATGGACTTTATTGTTATGTAACATTAAATGTAGGTGAAAGAGAAACAGGTGATCTTGAAAGAGATTTAAAACTTTGGGTCAGAAAACAAATTGGACCATTAGCTACTCCTGACTTGATTCATTTTACCCCCGGACTTCCGAAAACAAGATCGGGAAAAATAATGAGAAGAATTTTAAGAAAGATTGCAGCTAATGAACATGGCCAATTAGGTGATACAACAACTTTGGCTGACCCAAGTGTAGTGGAGAGTTTAGTTGATAACAGAAAAAATATTTAAAATTCTATTAACTTTTTAAATTCCTCTCTAATAATATCCCATTTTAAAATCATAGAATTTAACACAATCTTTCTATCTAAACTCTTAAGCTCTTCAGCTATTGGTGCCCATTTGTATAATGATAATGCGCTTGGATTAAATGGAAGATCTTTATAATAAATTTCCCAATTTAAATTTTGAAATCTTTCATAAAAATTTTTTTTTGCTCCCTCAATTATATCAAGTGGCATCTTATTAGACATTTCATCATCTAAAATTTTATTAAAAATTTTTTTGGCTTGATTGGTATCTTGATAATTAAAATTAACTTTCAAATATGAAAAGGTAAAAAAAGTTAAATCTTGAAGTGCTATAGAATAAATGTTCCATTTAGCTAAATTAACTGATGACATAAATTCATCATTATCAAAATGAAGAACGTATCTTGTTCCCATTCTAGTTTTTAAATAACTATACAAGGTGACTTGAGTAACCCATGCAGATTTTGTTTGAATAAAGTGCTCAAGTTCATATAAATTTTTTATTTTTTTCTTTGGAATGAAAGCTTTAAACAAAGCAAATAAATAAACTTTAAAATCTTTAAACGATAAATCTTTCCAAGATAGTTTATATTTTTGCATAAAACTGTTGTTTGAGACAATTATACCTTAAAAAAGTAAGTAAATAAGCACCTATTATGAACAATTTTCACCTTTTCAAAACCCTTAGAATGGTTATGGTTTTCACAGTTATAACTAAAAAGAGAGGTATAAATGTCAAACGCAGAAAAACACTGGGAAAAAACCAGGTCACTGTTATTTGTAACATTGGCAATTTGGTTTGTATTCTCAATTGGCATCTTCCTTTTTGCAGCTGAAATGAATGAGGTTACTGGACCTTTCGGATATCCATGGACATATTGGTTTACATGTCAGGGATCTCTTGGAATTTTCGTAATCTTGTGTTTTTGGTTTGCTAATAGGCAAGAGAAGATCGACGAAGAGTTCGGCTTCAACGAAAGAGGAGATGATTAATGATTAAAGGTAAATTTATAGACAATTTGCCAAAAGTTTACGGGATCTATACTGGAGGTTTTATAGGTTTCATAATCTTAATGGCAATTGGTGAGCAGATGGGTATGACTGCTAAAGCAATAGGTGTTGCTTTTGTAGCTTTTACAATATTCATCTATGCATTAATCGGTTATCTATCAAGAACAGCCCAAGCAGATGCTTATTACGTAGCTGGAAGGCAAGTTCCAACTGTATTCAACGGTATGGCGACAGCAGCAGACTGGATGTCTGGTGCTTCATTCGTTGCAATGGCAGGTGGTATTTACTTTAAAGGTTACGGATATATGGCTCTACTTGTTGGTTGGACTGGTGGTTATATATTAGTTGCAACTTTATTAGCACCATACTTAAGAAAATTTGGCTGTTACACAGTTCCAGATTTCGTGGGTACAAGATACGGTGGTAATTTAGCAAGACTATGTGCGGTAATAGTTTTAACTGTTGCTTCATTTACTTATGTGACTGCTCAGATTAACGCTACAGGTACTATTGCATCTGTTGCTCTAGATATCGACTTTAAATACGCTGTATATATTGGACTAATAAGTATTTTACTTTGTTCAATGTTAGGGGGTATGAGAGCGGTAACTTGGACACAGGTGGCACAATATATCGTACTAATTATAGCTTACTTACTTCCAATTTTTTGGATTAGTAACAAAATGGGTGCGGGTTTCTTCCCTCACTTTATGTTAGCCGATGAAGTGGCTAGAATTGGTGAACTAGAACAGCAATTTGGGTTTGTTAAAAACTCTGCAGCTGATTTAGCAACGGTACCTAAAGGGTTAGCTGGAATAACTAAAGCGCACTCTGCAGTAAATGCAACGCCTTGGGCGTTCATTTCATTAGCACTAGCGATGATGATGGGAACAGCTTCATTGCCTCACGTGATGATGAGATACTTTACCACTCCAAGTGTAAAAGCAGCTAGAAAATCAGTGGGTTGGTCTTTATTCTTTATCTTCCTTCTGTATTCTTCTGCGCCAATGTTAGCAACACTATCTAAACTGTCGTTGATTGATCCAACTTTATCTACAGGTATTATTGGTAAATCATTTGCTGAAGTACAATCAATTGATTGGTTCCAAAACTGGAATCAAGCAAACTTGATGTTCATCAGTGACTTTAACGGAAATGGGACTCTTGAATTAAATGAGTTTTTCATGGGTGGTAAAGCTGTAGTATTAGCAACACCAGAAATAGCTGGATTACCATATGTAATTTCAGGTCTGGTTGCTGCTGGAGGTATGGCTGCTGCCATGTCAACTGCTGATGGTTTAATTCTAGCAATTGCAAATGCGATTTCTCATGATGTTTATTACAAAATGATTGATCCAAAAGCAGAGACTGCAAAAAGACTTCTTGTTGCAAGGGTATTGCTTGTAGTAATTGGTTTTGCTGGAGCAACTATTGCAGCAATGGAAATCCAAGGTATCTTAGGTTCAGTTATCTGGGCTTTTGACTTTGCGATGTCTGGTTTGTTCTTCCCACTTGTACTTGGTGTATGGTGGAAGAGAGCTAACAGAGAAGGTGCTATTGCTGGTATGGTTTTAGGTCTTGGTTCTGCTATTTGGTACCTAGTTTGGGTGCGAACTGGTGGAAGTGGGTTCTTAGGACTTACTCAGTTAACATTTGGTATCTTTGGAGCTGGTGTTAGCTTTATTGCTATGGTTGTAGTCAGTTTAATGACTCAAGAACCAGATAAAGCAACCCAAAAAATGGTTGACGAAGTTCGAATACCAACTGGCAGAACTGTCACTGGTAAATAGAACTATTTAATCTTAATTTAGGGGCGATTAATTTCGCCCCTTTTAATTTAATCTCTTTTCCAATATAAATTTCATAATGTCGGCAAACTTTCATCCTTTAGTTTATTTTATTGATTATCTATTTGGGGTAATCATGTGGACATTAATAGGGAGAGTTGCAATGAATATTTTTCAAAAAGAAGATTCTGGATTCTTTTTTATGAAGATATTTGTAAAATATACTAATCCACTAATAAAAATTTTTAAACCCATAACCCCGTCTTTCATTATAGCACCTCTAGTTCCATTATATGTTGCTTGGTTCTTTTATATGATTAGATTTTACTTTATGCCTTGGATCTTAGGTTATTCAGTAATGGGTATGTTGTCCTTTCCACTAGAAAGTGAAATTTCGAGACAAATTTATCAATTATTTAATTCAATTAAATTTTAAAGATTGATACTAGTAGATCTTGTAATCAATGAAAAAAATACAAATTTCACCTTCAATATTATCTGCTGATTTCAGTCAACTAGGCAGTGAAATTAAAAGGCTTGAAGAAGGTGGTGCAGACATGATTCATGTAGACGTAATGGATGGTCATTTTGTGCCCAATCTAACGATCGGACCACCAGTAATTAAAGCCTTAAAAAAACAGTGTTCAATTAAATTTGATGTTCATTTAATGATATCTCCTGTTCATAAATATATTGAGGCCTATTCAGACGCTGGTGCTGATATTATTACAATCCACCCTGAGGCAACTGATAATTTAGAAAACTCAATTCTAAAGATAAAAAGTTTAAATAAAAAAGTTGGTATTTCACTTAACCCAGAGTCAAAAATTGATCTAATTATTGACTATCTTAATAAAATAGACTTGGTTTTAATAATGAGTGTAAATCCAGGATTTGGAGGTCAAAAGTTTATGCCTGAAGTCTTAGAGAAAGTTAAACAACTAAAAAAAATTCAATCTAAAGAAAATATAAATTTTGATATTGAAATTGATGGAGGAATTAATTTTGATAATTGTCAATCAGCAATTGAAGCTGGGGTAAATATACTTGTTTCTGGTACAACGGTTTTTAAAAGTAATAATGGAGATATTAAGAAAAATATTAATTTATTAAAACTTAAATAAGTTAATGGTCATAAAAAATTTAACTGAAAATCTAGGACAATTTTATTTTGATTTAAAAAAAAGTTTAAAACAGTTTTATCAGAACTCTAATTTTTACGATAAAAAAATATCTAAAACCAAAGATATCAGTTTAGGATATAAACCAAGTCCTCACTTATTATCTTCAATTGTAAAATATCAAAAAAAAAAATATAAAATTGAGGATTTTGCTTTAGAGGCTATTTGGCAAAACAATTTAAAGTACGAGGAGTTTAAAAAATTAAATAATTTTTTTTGGTTTTTTAGTTTAGATCTAAAATCCTCAAAAAAGACAACTCAAACAATTATTGATAATTGGATCAAAAAAAATGATCGTTATAATAAAAAAAGCTGGGATTTTGATATCACTTCTAAGAGGATAATTTCCTGGTTGTCTAATCATCAATTAACTTTTGAAGATTGTAAAGATGAATTTCGTAAAAAATTCAATCAAAGTATTCAAAAACAAACAAATCATCTTTTGAATGAAATTAAAAATTTAGCAGAAGTTGAAAACAAAATTGTTGGATGTGCAGCAATAATTTTGACAGGGTTAGCATATAAAGATAATAATAATTATCTTAATAATGGGTTAAATCTTTTAAAAAAAATAATTAATTTATCAATTAATAATAATGGTTTTCCTAAATCTAGAAACATAAAACAACTTATCTTTTATTTAAAATATTTTATAATTATTAGAGAGTGGTTTAAAGAGTCACAACATATAATTCCTGATTATATTGATGAAACAATATTTTATCTTGGTCAAAATTATGCCTTTATTTGGCAAAATATTAATCATGACATTTTATTTAATGGTAATTATATTTCAAATAATAATGAGTTTGATCAATATCTAAAAAGATTTGGATATGTGTTCAAAAATGAAAATAAGGAGGTATCTGGCTACGCTATTCTAAGAAATAAAAAGATTATATTAACAATGGATATTGGAGATAGTCCAAGAAATAATTTTTCAAAATTTTATCAATCTGGGGTTCTATCGTTTGAAATTTTCTCAAATAGTAAAAAGCTAATAACAAACTCTGGTTTCTTTGCTAATAAACAAAGCAAATTAAATAAGCTGTCAAAAAGCACAGCTTTACAAAGTACACTAACAATTGAAGATCATTCTTCTTGTGATTTTAGTAAATTTGATAAGTCAGATCAAGTTGTGAAAAGGGGCGTTCGTATAATTAAAAAAAACGTTATATCTGAAGATAATTATTGGAAAATATCAGGTTCGCATGATGGTTATTTAAAAAAATTTAGAACAATTCACGAGAGAGAAATTGAATTTTATCCAGAACAAATGAAATTTATTGGTTTTGATAAATTATTAAAAAAAGATAATTCAAGAGATATTAAATTTGATATCAGATTTCACTTGGATCCAGGTTCAAAAGTAATGAAAACACAAGACAACAAATCAATTTTAATAGAATTAGGAGACGAAGGTTGGAAATTTAATTGTGAAAATTTCGATATAAATATTGATAATGGATTATATTTAGGTATTAAAAATTTATATAAAGAAAATCAAAACATCTGTATATCAGGATTAAGTAAAGACAAAATTCAAATTATAAAATGGGAAATCACTAAATTATAATGAAAAAAATTAAAACAGCTCTTATTTCTGTATCGGATAAAAGAAATTTAAAGCCAATTCTTAATTCTTTGAAAAAAAATAATATAAAGATTATTAGTTCAGGTGGTACTTATAAAGAAATTAAAAAGTTAAAATTTAAATGTTTAGAAGTTTCAGAATTCACTAATTCAAATGAAATTTTAGAAGGTAGGGTAAAAACTCTTCATCCAAAAATACATGCTGGGATTTTAAATAAAAGAAAAAATAAAAACCATTTAAGAGATATAAAAATTAATAATTTTGAAAATATCGATTTAGTTATAGTAAATTTTTATCCATTTGAGGAAACATTAAAAAATACTAAGAGTCACAAAAAAATAATAGAAAATATTGATGTGGGTGGACCAACAATGGTCAGATCAGCAGCTAAAAACTATCAGGATGTAACAGTGATTACTTCATCAGAACAATATGAAGAACTAATTGGAGAATTAAAAAAAAATAAAGGATCAACTTCCTTAGAGTTTAGAGAAAAATTATCAAGAATAGCTTTTACAGAAACTGCGTATTATGACTCTGTTATTTCAAATTATTTTAATAAAAGAAATAATATAATTTTTCCTAAAAAAAGAGTTTTTCATACTAATCTTATTGAAACTCCACGTTA
>Ga0099797_100217_pt1 | contig 37637 bp, 17 predicted proteins | sample Uncmet_Sort48C_1_FD_89871 | JGI IMG/M metagenome (GOLD analysis project Ga0099797, IMG submission 89871) | Marine eukaryotic communities from CALCOFI LINE 67, Pacific Ocean - C012_Sort48C_1 | ecosystem: Environmental > Aquatic > Marine > Oceanic | place: Pacific Ocean: Monterey Bay | collected... | reverse complement strand
GTTTGAACAGATTCAGGAATTTTGGACCAAGTTTGGAACTTTCAGACGATTCTATGTAAATAAGCGGTGGATTAATGGGGACGAAAAAACCCGTTTAGAATCAAAGGTTGAATTGGATCGTGGATATAATATTCTTTTCTTTTTACAACATAGTAAGACAAGAGGACTTTATTTTGAAGATTATTCTTGGGTTGGTGAGTGTGGGGATTATGGTGGTGTTGGGGATTATTTAACAATTCGAAGAACGGGTGCAGTAAATGATTTACAACAGCACAATGATAAATGAAATTTGTATTTGGTCACGACGGGGGAGAGTTTTGGACGGTTTTGCTTTTAGGATGTCATTGAGTTGAATTATCAACTATTATATGCATCGTAGTATATTATTAAAATTGATACGACATTGCTATATTTTACGACAACTTTTTTTTAGATTTTGATCGATGTAGTTACGAAATTGCGAAATCTACACATCGTTTTGTGTGGTAAAATGATGATGTGATTACAATGTGATTATGAAATTTGAAGAAGTTTTGCATTGGTTGCCCCAACTGTCAATATTAAGGGCAGGCGTTATACAGTGTGGTTTTGATTGGGTTGGAGTTTTTCGTGTAGTGACAAGTGAGTGACAAGATTCATTAACAGATATTAAACGAACGAATTGTTCATTCCGTGGGTTGTGTGTGTTCTTGTATTGACAAAAACGATTCGACGATTCGATAGAAAGGGTGTAATGAGAAATTTTCCTTAAACTCACACAAAATTTTCTTTTGGGGATTTGGGATCATAGTATGAAAGAATTTGAATTCCAGATCTATTTCATAACAGAATTTCTGTGTCAGTGGATATAGAGTCCTACAGTGGATGATACAGCCAAAAGCCAATTCTATCATTGGGGGCTTTTTCATTGAATTTGTGAAAAATTATAATAGATCATTGAACTGTTTGATTTTGATTTGAATTTTGTCCACAAAATCTTTCACGAATACTAGAGAGTCAGACTTTACACAGCGCAAAGAATGTCCTTCTGGGTTCAAATTATTGCAGGATTCATTAATAGGCTAGTTGTAGTATAGAAATTCCAAAAATTTGAATCAGTTTTTTCGAATCAATTTGTGCGAGTTGCATTGAATCTCCGGATTTCGCAGATAATCGTATAATGGTTGTGCAATAAAAATGAGCATAGTTCACCCACAATTCGTTTATATTCAGTTTATTATATGAGCAGTGTTCAGGTAAATAGCAGATATAATCATTTTCCCAAATTCTGCTACGTAATTGTGAAAACAACTACAATGATGGCATTATTATTAAAAGCTTTATTTGTATGTCGTTTCTGCATCGGAAGTCTAGATCTGACCATGATCCCAAATCACATAGCAAGTCTCACCGATTCATCGGAATTGGCAACCCCGAAGATGACATCCTCGACGACAAAAGACCAAAAAGACATTTTAGCGAACTCTCCAAACGGAAATGATCTTTCAACAGATGTGCAGTTTAGAATGTGCAATACGTTTGTGAGTCCAGTTGTAGGAGGATGGGGTTCAACAGATGTGACAGTTCCAACAACAGGTTTTATGTATGAGTGCAGCGAAATTCATCTCCTCCCAAGAAGCAGATCTGGGCCAGCATTATTAGTAACGACAGTAAATGATGATGACACAAATACGGCACCCCAACAACAACAAAGACAATATACTCATTGTAAAACTCCAGTTACACAGCCAGATAATATCGCTGGAGACAATTTGAATCACCACACGCCAAAAACAACGACCTTAAGAACGCCACCAATAATTACACAGCAGCACCAGCACCAGCGATTGATGATGTCGGAAGGTGGCAACAATGATGGTGATTTAAATGTTGTCAATAAAGTTAAAGGTTGTAGTAGTCAGGATGATGATGGTAGGATTTCTGTACTAGATCTGTTAGAAAAGTTCCGTCCTGATCTTGAGAGACTCGATCTATTACCTCATACACAAAATTTTTTCAATCGAAGTAGTATACTAGAGTATTTGAGACCTAAAGTTCAATCACGTGGGAAATTAAGATTGGATTTGAGCAGAATGTTCACTCTCTTACAGATATTTCATTCTTCTGAAAATGGATCATTAGCATATTTGGATAGTACTATGTCTAAATTTTCTTTCACACCATCATTTAAATTTTCGAAGTCGGCAATTGTTGATCATCGGGATATTCGTGGTGATTATATGAGCATTGTGGATCTTTCGTTTAGAATATATGAAAGTTGGAGAGTCGTAGATTTTTTGGAAATTTACGGAGGTGCGGCCGGCAATTTGGATTGGATGTTGGTGCGCAAAGATTGGGATTATCATGGTGTTATTACAAATGAATCAGAAAAGGGAGCGGAAAAGCGAATTTGGAATCTCCTCATGGCAGTTAAAATGCAGGCAGATATTCATCTTGTTCCAAGTTCGTCGGGAGGTAGAGGAGGTGGAGTGTATGGAGATAATAAGGGAGGTTTGGAGTTTATATCTGTTCCGGATTCAAGGGTTCGGAGGGGGAGTGCAGTAGAACGTTCAAGAGTTGCTGTGACAAAAGGAGAAAAGAAAAGGAATTATGATATGATATGGGTTTGCGAACATCCGTTTGCTACGGAGGTTCTGAAAGAGTATGATGTGTGGTGTGAGGATCATAATGTGATTCGCATCCGTAGGAAAAATTAGGGGGCTGGTATTATTTAGTTTACAACATATGAAATCCGTGATGCTCCGAGTAGAATCAGGAAATCTTCTCTTTCGCCTTACAGCTCCAACAACATTCGTTTGCAGAAGAAATTGAATAGGGACTCTTACAATGGTTTCATTGACAGTCACTCTCAACTCTGCATGACACAACCGTTGCGGAGCGATAATGTATACTATATCGCGGATTATAGCAGTTTCTTTCCGAGGTTCGCTTCGCTCATGTTTGTACACGTCGTGTAATTGGTGTTCTTGAATTCTATCGAACTCTATCTAGTCGACTATTGTCCTTCGCATGCAGTGTGTGTGTTTTTATCCCAAAAAGCGTGAAAATGCAAGCAGAAGCTACTTGATCGTTCGGTCGACAAATGAATCATGCATTTGTTCCTAGATTCTGTCCTTCATAATTCTTGAAAAAGAGTTGCACATTGCAATCATTCAATCAATCAGTATTTTTCCATCCCTATTTTCTTTTTTTCCTCATTTGAAATAGCGTGTTGTCTTTCTAATTTTCTTGTACCCGTGATAAGTTTTTCCATTGTCACGGTGCTCTTATAATTATAATTACTGTTGCGAGTTATATTTATTTACATCAACTCTCATTATATTCTATCTTGGAAATTGGATTGGTCTTTGGGAAAACGCTGACTACTACTGTTACTATTTCTATTTACCACCAGTTGAAAAATTGCCCCACTTGCATCAGTTACCACTAATCAAAAATCATTCAATCCGCACAGGCGACTCGGAGACTATTAAAAAACTCTATTTACAATAAACCCGTTCGTGGATAAGTGGCAATTTTGTGTTTGATTGTGAGTGTGTTTTTTTTAGTAAGTTGGCTCCGAGTTGACTTATAGACAGCGGTCAGAGACCAACATCAAAAACACAAAACGTTTAGATTTTTATTTAACTTTTATCTCATGTTAAGTCGTCCTCTGGCGGCTTCACATCTAATTAGCCAAATTGAACAGTTCTTAGTTTCCACGCAAACGTAGGTGCAAATTTCAAATTGCAAAACGGAACATTCCTTGTATATAAGTTTTAACGTTGATAAATAGACTGTCTTAGTATCGGTTACTGAAAGACTTCTACTATACCCTTGAATACTTTTTCGTCTTGGTATTTATAAATATATTATAAAAAACATTTGTCACCCAGAATAATTATAGACTCCAATATAATAAGTGACTTCGGTCTCGTTTTGAAGGATCCGAAGGCAGTAATATATCCCAATAGTAATAAGCGACAACATATTCGTCATCTCGAGGGAGTGATACAGATTTCGATAAATATAAGTTGATTAACATTGGCTACTTTTCTTGAGGAGTCAATCATGTCCGATCAACAAAGCATTCTGCAAAAAGCAAAACCGAAAACCCAGACAAATTCAATATTTATCGTGGAGATACTAAAGTCGTTAAAGTCGTCTCGTTTGAGTACTATCATCCAGGCGCTTTTTCAAAAGTTAGGATTGCCTGTGGATGCACAGACAACAAACTTTGCGCATGTTCTGTTTATCAGTGTTGTAGGGGTTGGTCTTTATAGATTTATGAAGCGCATGGGGAATCGTTTTTTGACTAACTTTTTGGAGTATAAAGACTTCGACAATTTTTACGGTTATTTTAGTGTCAAAGATCGTTTGAAAAAGCATCGTGAAAAAACAGCTGTTTGTGCGGAAGCCGACCGGGCGACCGGAGTAGTAGTCCCGCAGCTAAAAGAATGCAGTGGTTGTCCTTTTTTCCACGGAAAAGAATTTTTCGAAGGAGCATTATTGAGTGGCGAGAAGCGATATGATGAGCACATGGATGTGTTTGCTGATCCAGACGCGTATGGATCTCTTGCGGGCGTCGTGTACTCCAAAATAAAAGAAGTAAAATATCTTGAAGAGAAAATGAGATTTGATGGGCAATTGAAAATGTTGATGGAAGTTGAGTCGTCTATTCCCAAAGGTTTGTTTGGTGAAAAATTAAAGGAGATAGAGTCTAACGTTATGAAGCAGTTGAAAAAGGAAAATCCACGACCATTGTTGGACGAGTCGAAACTTCCACCTATCCCATGGCACGGGGGACCGTTATCTATCACAGGACAGTACTGGAAAGACGCAGAGACTTGTCGGAAGGAACTCGGAGGTACTGCGTTTTTGAAGATCTTCTCACAAGATATTGTCGTGTGTTCCGATAGTAAGCTATGGACGGAAGCCCAGTTCAAGCTTCCCAATCGCATTTTGAATAATCAGGGTACTTATGCGGGCGCTGGGCAAGATATCGGTTTACAGCACGAGGGAATCTTATGGAGACGGAGAAGACAAGCCCTCTTGTATTTGATCGGCTCCATGAAGGATCACATTTTCAAGGTAATCGAGTTGGAAGCGGTGAAAAACTGTTTTGTAATGTTGGATGTGGCTGAAACTCAAAATGGAATTGTTGAACCATTCCACATATATGAGGTTGCAAACCTGAGATACATGTTTCGATGCATGTTCAATCAGTTCATGGATCGCGAAAAATGTACTATAATATTGGAGAATATGGAGAAGCTATTTCGACTGTGTTTCACAACGGAGCTTGGAACTTTCTTGCCGTCTATGAAAGGAGCTGCCCCTGATAAATGGAGTCGTAGTGCAATTCAAACGGCGGCCGCAGAGCAAGTAGGTATTTATTCACATCTTTTAAAGCTTACAAAAGCTGAATTTCACAAACATTCAGAAAGTCTCACAGAAGAACTGCCCTCTACCTGTATGTTGGAGTTATTGTATCGATATAACAAGAAGTGTAAATTGGAAGATGCAAAGAGACATCTTGTTAGTATGAAAGACTCAACAAAAGTAGACACTGATTTCGTTCCGGACGCGTTGACGGAATCAGATATTATCGGCATCTGTTACGATTGGTGTCAGCCTGGCGTGTGGGACGGAACAAAAGCTCAGGATTGGGTTCTGGCTGTATTGTTGAATCAGGAAAAGCATCTCAAAATGGCTATCGAGGAAGTGGAAGACGTTACAGGCGGCAATTCGCGGTGGGTGACGACAAAAGATATTGAAAAAATGCATTATTTACAAGCCTGTGTGATGGAAGCTTTCCGTTTTCGTTGCGCCACCCCAGTAGTCCCTCGGCAGGCGGGAAACGCACCGGTTAAAATTGGTGGTTATGAGTTTCCTGCGTTCACGCAGTTTGTTTTCTCCTTACAGTTGATGAACCAGCAGGAGGAGACTTTTGTAGATGCCAAAGAATACAAACCAGAACGTTGGATTAGCAGTACAGGAGTTTGTAAATTCACACCAAGTAAATTGCATACTTTTGGTGGGGGTCTCAGAGCTTGTGCTGGTTCTCACATAGCAAACCAGAACACGATGATGCAGTTGGCCGTTTTGTTTCAGAATTTTAATATTTCCAGTGCAGAAGGTCCTCCGGATTTGAACTTCTACGGCAATGGTTTGACAATTCGTGCTAAACCTTTCAAGATTCGAATGGAGCCAAAATGGAATGCGCCAGTTCTCGCGATCCAAAGAAATATTGACAGTGTTCGGCGCTCTAAGCAGTCTGACAATGGTCGCCGTTCTAGTCGACGAACAGGAATGACTGTAGTTACACACTCAGAACAAAATAGAGGAAATACACTTCGAGTTTCGAAGCCTATTGCTAGGCTTTCTTACGGACGTACCGCAATTGGATCGGCAGTCGCTGCCTCGAAATTAAGCAACTCCGTCAATGTTTTCTTTTGTTCTCAAAGTGGATCTACCAAGTCGCTTGCGTATTCACTGCTTCCACGAGCATCGCAGATGGGCATATCGATGACAATCAATAATTTGCGAGATTTCGATGCAATGAAATTCAAGGATATACTGAAGATCGGGGGTCCTGTGTTATTCGTGGTGTCCACATTTTACGAAGGAGAGCCACCTAACGACGGCAAGGTTTTCCATGAGTATTTGCTCAAATTACAGGACGATGCATTAAAAGAGGAATTCCCGTTTGATTTTGCCGTTTTTGGTGCAGGTTCGTCTCTTTACGAATATTTCTGCGAGTTTGGTAAGCAAACTGATCAACATCTCGAACGTGTTGGCGGACGTCGCATGCTTGATTTGGCTGTGGGGGACAGCAGCGCCGGGTGCATCGAGAACGACTTTTCAACCTGGGCGGAAAAAATGTTTTTGCGTATGTGTGGCGTTCCAGAAGGCGATAACATCAAAGATGGCAATCGAAGGACAGTTGACGATCATGACATCTTGGGTGAAGCCCCGGTGAACCATTTGATGATGTTATGGATGGGCACTGATCATGCTGAGTCTAGTCAAAAAAGCGATCTGCACGGTGCCGCCGCCTTAGAGATGGCCGTGGATCCCTCATTGTCCTTTCAGCTCCTGGAGCGGAAAGAGTTACGAATTGGCGATCCATCAGTTTCAAACGATGGCGGATCTACAATGGAAGTGACGTTGAAACTTCCAAGCGAAGTGAAATCATATCAAACTGCTGGGACTATATTGATATATCGTAGGAAAAATTAGGGGGCTGGTATTATTTAGTTAAATAGTTGTTGTGATTAGTATAAGGTTTATATGGATGAAGAGTTTTGGGTTTTGTTCAATGTTGAATTTTCTTCTCCACTACGCATGGTATTTTCAAATTCCTTCAGCATGAGGAGTGTTTCGTCCTCTATTCGACAGTAATTGTTGTGTGAATAATCGACAGTAATTAATTATACAGTATGTGTAGAGGCAAGCGATGAGGATTTCTTATTTTGTAAAGTTTTGCATCAACGATGTGTACAAGTTTTAATTGCATTTGCATCAAATGTGAACAGTTTAAACGATTGCGACAGTGGGCAGTTTGATAATAAAAAAATTACAGATTGAAAAGAGCAGTCACATTACACATTGAAAAGAGCAGTGAATGAAAAAATTACACATTGAATGATAGGCTCGTGATAATTCTATTGATTTTTTTTGTTTTGGATATATTGATTTACGCGACAGACACGTGATGATGATGTCACGATGTCATGACACGACCGAGGCGATAAGTGATATTAATTCTTATGCAATAACAAAATTATTTGATACCGGTCTTTGACCGTAACAGAACAATTCTGTGATGGTAGTATCAATTAATTCTTCCAAAGAGTTTTGGATTTGCAATTTCAACAACGCAAAAAATCATAATGATGCATCACATTCTCGATGAGGTCGGTGTGTTCGGTATTAAGCAAAAGTTGGAAATCAAATCTCGTAATAATTCTCGTCATCTCATCATTGTCCTCGGAATCTTGGGAATTCATCGTCGTACTAAAAATTTTGACTCGTTGGTTTGTTCACAAAATCTTTCACGAATAGTAGCTTTACGCATGGTGCAAAGAATGACCCTTTGGGTTCAAATTATTGCAGGATTCAGTTTCGTTTCCATTGAGGCATGTGTTGTTTCCTTTGAATCGGGTTGCCCAAGTTCGATTGTGTTGTTGTGTGTGATTCTGATCCTGAATCATGAGTCTTGAACATATTCAATCTTGTACAGCTGGTCTTGAATCAATTTGACAGTAAAATCTCCTTGTAAATTTACATCTGATGAAATAATGATCTTTCGTTAATAGATTGTTCAATGTTTCTTCTTTCAACTGACAAAATGTTGATTCTTTTCATCAATTGATTTATTCTCATAGTGTATATATCTTCTAATACAAAATTTTTTTTTGAACAATCAATCTAAAAAACTGTTGCAGAGTAGTAATTGTTATAGTTCTACTAGTAAGTTTCCGTATAATAATAAGTTTTTTGAAGAATATTCATTGGTAGGCGACGTTGATAATTGTAAACATTTTCTTTCCATATAGCCGTTATAATGATGAAAACATTTCTGTTTCTGATTATGATTCTCGAAGTTATGTCATCTGGTATGATTTTGACCAAGAATTTCGTATATGCGGCATCGGGTTCCATGGGGGAAAAGATGGAGATTGAGGACGGTAAGATATAAGGGTGGAAGTGAAAAGCGCTTTTCGCTTTCGCAGTTGAACTATTGATATTTGAAAGCTCGATCGAGCCCTCAGAGGCTGGTACTAAGCGTGGCATTGCCATATTGACAGAACAAGAATCATTCCTTTCCCCTATTTGAGGTCCATGTTGAGTTTGAGTTCAGTGACGACTGTACAGAATGGTCAAAGTTTTCGCAGTTGGCATTGTTATATTATAATATTTGAAATTAATAAAATTATGTATGAACATGCAGGTCCTGAGAAGGTTTTGATTTTGGAACTCCAAAAAACCGAGTCATTGCAAGGCCTCGGCATCGCTTTCAAAACCTTGGAAGTCAAACAGGTGAAACCTGGTGGTATGGTCGAGAACTACAACACCAAAGCAATGCAAGACTTCTATGACAAAAAACTAGTCTCTGCCGGAGATAAAATTGTGTCTGTGAATGGGGTCACTGTTATCGATGATACGGCGGTCAAAAAGATGATTGCAGAAATCGAATTTCAAGAAAGGTTCACACTTGGTGTGAAGAAAGGTATTAAATATTGTTTATAGTCTTGGTTTTAATGCGTTTTGATTTTGGAGAATTTTATCCTATTGTAACGAATAATGTGACGATGATGAATTTTAAGTTGACGCGGTATAGTGTTCTTAGATTTTCCCAGGAGGTTGACACAATCACAATTGTCATTTTTCGCATGTAAGTCAAAGTCAAATTTTGTTTCCCTGTGGGGTTGCATTCAAAATATATCCTTCATGGTGGAGTGAATGTAAAAGTCTTCACAACTGCAATGAAAATCTTTTGTATGGCTAGTATTCCCAAGTGCAACAATCCGATTCCAGTCAATAATGTAGCGACGATGTCGATGTTCGATGGGTGCAAGTTTGATGTGCGAGTTCGTATCCTTCTAGTCGGATTAAAAAATCAATATATTTAGGTGTTGAGAAAAAGAAGGAATTGAGATTTTTTAGTTCGTTGGATCAATTCTTTTCTACTACCACCGAGTCAGCATGTTTGGTAAAGGAAAATAAGGAACTAAAAGACGAGCTTGAGCGCGGAAAACAAAGTACTAATTGCTGCAATTACCGCAAGGAAATTACAAATTTGAAAATAGCAGTTGAAAGTCGGAATTACGAAATCTCTCAGCAGAAGGCAACAAATTTTAGACTGCAGCAGACGCTCAAGCGCCAACAGCAACAAATTGATCGACTCAATAAAATAAATAAACAGTGCGCGAGTATGCATTTAATGCTGGGAAAGAATTTAATATCATTGGAAAATCGAGGTGGGAGTTACAACGAGCATGATCGTTGCAATGAATTAAAAATAAGCGCACAGGGAGCAGCTTGGTCCCACGTGTTGGAAGTGCTAACGGACACCAATGGTTGCGATGTAATATGGCCCAGTGTGTACCTTCAACAGGATGCGGTAATAGAGAAAGTAGCAACAGATTTGATTGGTTATAATTATACTAGTCTTGCCAATGCTATAACCGAACAATCAAATAGCGAAAAAAAGGAATTTTTTAAGAATTTTTGGAAGGGTATGCGGAATGCAGTGGAGTTGTTTTTATTAGGGGGTCTGTCAACAGAGAGATTTTTTGAACCGCGGTATTGGAGTCTTGTGGAAACTGTGTCAGAAGGTGAAAAAAATCTCGACAGGGAAGAGTTGGATTGGTTTGTTGTTGCAGTCGAGAAAAAATTTGTTGACAATCAGGATCTTGAATGTGATAGACTCTGGCAAATAAAAAAATGGAATTCCACGATAGTAATTGATCCTAGGAAAAAAGCAGCAGTGGAAAAGCGTATTCAAGATATTGCGCGTGGAGTCGCAGAGAGTATTGAGTTGCAATTTGGGGATGGTATTACCGCAAACGATGTTGAAAAAACAATTCCCGTTGGAGATTTGTGGCGTGATCACGCGCCCCTTTTAAATTTCACACCCACAGAGAGAATGCGCGGTTATGATTTGAAGTGGCTATTTCGACAACCAGCGGCACAAGAATTTTTAAGTGAATATGAATATATTGCTGCGTCTAATGGTGAGAGTACGGACAAAGTGCGTCGGCGAAGATGAGTTCGATATACTAGTATAGACAACCAACATGGCCGAATTTATTTGTTAGATATATAGTATTATGAGGCATTATATTTCACGCGCCTTAAAATTATTGCGACAGTGTATTGGAGAACAATATATCTATTGTACTATTAAGTTGTATTGGCAAGTATTTTACAAAAATTTTCCCCATTTTCGATGCATGTTTGAAATTCCCAATTAGTTTGGTTAGCAAATTTAAGTCGCCGCAAGTCCCCAGAGTTTGATTGCGTTATAGCATTATTATAGTTCCCCAATTCGTTTGGTTAGCAAATTTAGCATTCATGAATCGAAAGGATTCACATTGCGGTTGACATAATTTCCAGCAAAAACAAACATCGAAAGATTTACATTTATGTTATCGACAGAACGGATCAACACGCACGCAGTAGCGAAAGAGACGATATTTCTTACAATGAAAAGCAGCAGTATAAGGAAACAGCTCGTTTCCACGTGTTGGAAATGCTAATGGATCCCAATGGTTTCAACGTCATATTTCGTGATAATCGTGATAATCATGTGTTTTGAAACACGACATCGTAGCAACTAAGTGTCGTTCGCGTTGGTCCTGAGAAAATCTTTGTAAATCTCCAGCTGATGAAATCTTTGTAAATAGATTGTTTGTTTCTTCTTTCAGAATGTTGTACTGATTCTTTTCATCATTGATCTCTTCTCAATCAGCATCTTCTTACAAAAAATTTTTGAACAATCTAAAAAAGTAATCTGCAGAGTAGTCGTTTCAGTGTAATAAGTTTCAGTGTAATAAGTTTTTTGAAGAATATTCATCGGTAGCCGTTGATATTATTGTAAAACATTTTCTTTCCCCAGTTGATCTTCTATACAGTGATATAGTATACACCACCTCGTTTAGAAAAAAATACGCAAATCCATTACAAAGAATCTAGTTGTTGTAGATGTGGAGAAAGACAATGACAAAAAGAAATGTTACATTTAACCTTTCTCAACTTTTACCTGTGGCCTTTCCCAAAATAATCTTTATGATGAAAACATTTCTGTTTCTCGAAGTGATGTCATCTCGTTTGACTGATTTGTCCAAGTTGACCAAGGATCATCTGTATACTTCCATGGAGGAGAAGAACGTTTCCAATGCATGGATTCGTAGTCAAGACCAATATATTGAGCGCTTGATAGAGGAAAATAAGAAACTAAAAGACGAACTTGAACGCGCAACACAAAGTAATTGCAATTACCGCGAGGAAATTGCAAACTTGAAAACAGCAGCTGAAAGTCATGATCAAGAAATCTCTCAACAGAAGGAAGCGCTCAAGCGTCAACAGCAAGAAATTGATCGACTCAATGAATTAAATAAAGACTTCGCAAGTTACATCGCAAGTATGCACACAAAGCCACAGCTCTCGTTACATGGAGTGGTGGGAAAGAATTTATCATTGGAGGAGAAAATCGAAAAAAATCGGAAAATCGAAAAAAATCGGGGCTGCAGTTCACGTAGTGCATCAGCGCCAGCAGTACTATCACGAAATCACAGCAATCCGCAGAATTTCGCAGCAGTTACATCTGGTTTGCGGGGCAGTAAAAAAAACAGCCCAAAGGACGGCGAGCAACAACATTATGAGAAGCAGTCTACAATTACACGAAGCCGGAATACTATTTGTTCTGGTGGTCGTTACAACGAGTTAAAAAGAAGCGCACAAGAAGCATCTCGATCCCACGTGTTGGAAGTGCTAACGGATCCCAATGGTTTCAATGTAATATGGCCCAGTCAGTACCTTCAGCAGGATGTCATAATAGAGAAAGTAGCACAAGCTGAAAAAATTGGTGAAAAAGATACTAGCCTTGCCAATGCTATAACCGAACAATCAAATAGCGAAAAAAAGGAATTTTTTAAGAATTTTTGGAAGGGTATGCGGATTACATTTGAGTTGTTTTTACTGGAGGATGATTGTGTTTTTGTTAATTCAACAGAGAAATCATTATTTGTTAATGGACAACGATGTTGGAAACTTGTGGAAACTGTGTCAGAAGATGAGAGAGGTGTCAAAAGGGGAGAGTTGGATTGGTATGTTGTTGCAGTCGAGAAAAAATCTGTTGACAATGATCTTGAACGTCATTCAAAAAAATCGATGCAAACGATAGTAATTGATCCTAGGAAAAAAGCAGAGGTGGACAGGCTTATTCAAAGTATTGCGCGTCGATTCGGAGAGAGGATCAAATCTCGATTTGATGATGGGGATGCAAGCAGTACTGTTGATGCAACAAACGATTCCGTTGGAGAAAAAACAATTTCTGTTGGTGATATGTGGTGTGAGGAGGCGATACTTTTTACACCCACAGAGAGAATGCGCGGTTATGATTTGAAGTGGTTATTTCGACAAGCAGCTGCACAAAAAATTTTGGGTGAATATGAATATATTTGCAGTGGTTGTGTGGGGAAAACTGGTGTTGAGAGTAGTACAGAGCGGGACAAAATTCGTCGTCGAAGTTGAGTTTTGATTGGTGTATTTTCTGTGGCAATAAAAAGAGACGTGGTATATGATTTTCCCTAATGTGTGATATATCAATTCATGACGCACGTCTTCGCGCATCACCTTGGACATTTTTTAGTAAATAGTGCAACACAATATTGATAATTGATAAATTAGTGGGTTTTCCATTAAGCATGGGCATTCTGATAGGACCATCCTTTTGAATGAAGGGGTATTGCGGTCTAGCATTACATTTTCGCGGTCTCTCTGATTATAAGCCCAAACCGTGTTTTATAGATTAAATGTGTTTGCAGTTATGGTGGTCGACGATGAGGTTATGAAAGACGACAGCTTTGACCATTAGGACAACCATAGCGCGATGTTGTCTGGTTAGTAAAAAGAAGGATCAGTTGATTTTTTATGAACATGAATATTTACATCGAGTTCTGTGCGTAAGACCGTTAAAAAATTTGCCACATTATTTGAGTGAATCTGCAGAATTTCATCAGGTATATTCTCAATATAATCCATTATCTTTTTTCTTTCTGCTGATTTGTCAACTCTTTTCTTTCGGCGCTTTTTTGTGGCATTGATTTTACTCTGCACGGAACGTTCTGATGCGGAGTCATCATCTGTATCACTATCTGTATCAGTGCTACTAGCTTTTTCGTTATTACGTCGTTTCGATTGTTTTTGATCTGGATCTTCTTTCGTAGACTTTTTTCGCCGCTTAGCTGCTGTTTCAACATCTTCATCTTTAGATGGTTTGCTGTTGCTCTCCTTATCCGATGTTCCCGTTTTTTGCTTTTTGAACTTGTTCCAAAAGAAATTCATACTATCATTAGTGGCCTCTTTTATCTGTTGTGCAGTTATCCCAAACTTGGTTTTCAAGATTCCGCATGCTTCACTAGAGTTTTTAGCTAATTCAACAGCGCGCCTAGCTGCTTCTCTATATATGACCAGTTGTTTATAATGATTATGCCCATTATACCATAGGTTTAGGATTTTTGAAGATTTATTGACAGAAGGATACTCCGTTCTGACGATGAACCCTGTTGCCGCATATTCATGTTCATAAAAAATCAACTGATCCTTCTTTTTACTAACCAGACAATCATGTAAAAATTTAGAATAAGTTGTTTGTTTTTGATATGCAATGCAATGGATCATCGTGATGACCATCATCAATATAGGCGACAAATTTTTTCAACAGTACATTGCCAAAACCAACATGAGTGTGTTATAATTGAAAGCAACATGAGCGTGTTATAGTTGATTCTAGTTGTTAATTTGTGGTATATGGTAGCAGTGTTTAAGGTAGTATTAACTCAGTTTGGAGGTAAATTGTTGAATTTCATTCTGAGAATTTAAGAGGGGAAAAAACGGCTGTATCAATAGTTCATGGAGTAATATTTGAAATAGACTTTTGCGCAATTACTGTTCTTGGATGGTAAAAGAAAAGATAAAAAAGAAAAGATGTTACATCGAAAGTTTTTTTCTATAGACAGACAATAATTCTTTTGTTCAAACTTCAAAATGATCAATCTTGCGTTATGTTGGATGTGGAAATCGAAATTATGAATGTGTAGCTATCGGTTGGAGGAGTGTCAGTTTGAATTTATAGAGGTTCTGTTTCGAGCGTGTTTATAATAATTTTTCCAAGAGATGTCATGATGTGTGATCATGATAGTGGTCAGTTAATTCTGTGGTGTGAAGGATTTTCTGAAAATCGCGATAATCATGTGTTTTTGAAATGTGGGGGACATCATTTGTCTAAGTGTGTCTTTATCGTTTTTTTCTTCAAAGGAATGCATCGATTCTGAGTCAAGTTCTCAGACTTTGCGAAATTGATTCAAAAACGTCAAGAATCATTGATCCGTCCTGAAATTATGAATTCGTAGGTCGTCTGAGTGTGATATGAATTATAGAAATTTCTTTTTAGTCTTCATCAATCTATGAATTCATCGTTTGTTTCATGTAGATTGTAAAAACAATGTCATCAAGGTCGTTGCATATAATTTATCATGATCCTCTCTGGAATTATCAAAAATGAAAACAATTTCTGTATTAGTTTGAGCATTGCACATGAGTGTTGAATCATATTCTAACAACCCGCAGCTTGAACTTTCAAATTCTTCTATAAGATTTTTCCAACGTCTTAGATAACTGATAAATAGTTGAATAAGAATTTCCAAAATCTCTAAGAGCGCACATTTATATACAAAATCAACATCAAGTACAAAATGAAGATGATGACGGCTTCTATTATCAATGTTGTTAAAAGTGTTATCATGTTGATGGTGTTCTTGAAGGATCATTTGGTGGTGGTTTATGGTGGTAGCAATTCTGATCTGGGAGCTTTGCAGTTGGCATTGCGTGATTATGTGGTGTCTGGTATTAGTAGTCCTGTTCTGGAGAAAGCATTGAGTGTTCTGCCGCCTGGTGAAAAGGTTGAAATTATGAAAAAGTTGCGTACTATGGCGCCTGAAGAGAGTTCTCAAATGATTGCAGACGCATGGAAGTGGGCAGCTGAAGATTGTGCAAAAGCGGGTAATCAAAAAGATGCAATTTTGGGTAGTGTTCTTGGAACTGTTTGGGAACAAGAAGCGAGTGATCACTATATTCGAAAAATCGGTTCATTGACATTTGCAAAAGATACACGTGAACCGAAACCTGTTCGGACTGAGATTTTATTGCAACAGGCGAAATCGGATACTGAGCAAATCTCAAGAGAAGAGACGTTGGAGAAGTTGTTAAAAGCAGAGGGATTTCGTATTGATGTATCAGCCGGTGATGGCGATTGTCAATATACATCTGTTATGAAGCATTTAATAGCACTGCAACAACAAGGATTGCGGGAATTTAAAACAGAAGTGACTGTTCAGACAGTAAAGCGAGCAGTGGGAAAACAAATTTTTCAGAATCTTGATCGGTATGCGAATGGTTTGTTAGTAGATGTTGATGAAGATATTCAGAAGAAACCTGAAATGCAAGACTTTTATGCCACACTTCAGAGATACTTGTCGCAACAAGATGAGGCTCAACAACAAGAAGCTGAAAAAGAGCGATTGAATTCAATAATTAATGATGACAGTGACGAAACAACAGAAGAACAAAGAGAGGAAGCTAGAGCAATGTTACTCTCCTACCAAGATATTATCACTATCACTCTAGAAGATTTACAAACTGAATTACGTAACTCAAACCTTTTAGATGAAATGTTAGCACCAGGACGCTGGGGTGGCAACACTAGTCTTGCTGCTATGGCAAATGCATTCAATGTGCAATTCAAAATTTGGCATTTGGCCTACAACTACAAATCTAATGATGAAACGACACATTCTTTGTTGACACAGGAAGTTGGGCCAGATGGTATACCGCAAAATACAGATGATATTATACCAGTTTTACATTTGCAATATAATTTTATTCATTATAATCGATTGATATCACAAGCAGAATTTGACAGAATTGAGGAAGAGGCAAAAAAGAAAGCAGAGGCAGAAGCAAAAGAAAAAGAAAAGGCGGAAGCAGCGCATCAAGCGGCGAAACTTGCGGCAGCTAAAAAAAGACAGGAAAAAAAAGACGCTGACGAGGCGGAAGCAAAAAGACAAGCGGAAGAACAAGAGCAACGACTACAACAAGAAAAAAAAGAACGTCAACCTCAATTGGAAAAGGACACAGCAGCGCTCTTTAGAGAAAGAGCGGCTCGAAAAGAAGCGGCAGATAGAGCAGCGAAAGAAGAGGAAGAAAAACAAAAACAACTACAACAAGAAGCAGATCAGTTGAAAGCGGCCCAAGAGAGGTCCGCAGAGACACCTAGTGCAGCTAGTAGTTTACCAGCAGGATTTCAAATTTACCATCCAACAGAAACAGAGTCAGAACGAGGACAAAGAAAAAGAGAAGAACTTGAAAAATTAATGGCGACAGATCCTCAATGGATAGACGTTGCAAGGAAAATATTTAAAGTAGTAATGGCAAGCGAACCAGGAACGGTTAGGACATCAGATCTAGGTTCATTTACTATTTATAATCCAGAAGGTAAAGAAAGAGAGGTAACAGAAGAAGAAAAAGAATTATTAATTGAGTATGCAGAAAGTGAAGCACAGGTAATATGTGGTCAGTTGAGAGCTGCAAAAATAGCTGCACAGAATGCACAAGCTGCAGAAGATCCAACAGAAACCAAGTTCTTAAAGCGCACTCCACCACGTTCGCAAATTAATTTGAAAACCGATATGGATGCGGGAATCGCTTCCGGGCCAACCGCGAATGCCGATGCTGCAGCTTCTGCGGCAAGTGGTGTTCAAATAGATCGATCAAAACCGGTAACATCAATACAAATAAGGTTTGGGGATGGGCGGAAAAAAGCACAAGAATTCAACGAAGATGCGCTGGTGGATGATTTGTTTGAGTTCATAAAAACGTGTTGCGGGACGGACAAATTTGATGTGAAAACGGGGTTTCCACCGGCAGATTTGAGTGGACAGAAGTCGAAAACATTGAAGGATGCGGGGTTATTGAGGGGAATGGTGACGGTGAAAGCTTCATGAAGGCCGCGGGAGCAAACTTGTATTGATCTTTCTATAGCGTAGCAAGTTGGGATTTTCTATTGCCGATCATCATCGCCCTGATTATATCTTGTTTCTCGACCATGTGGACCGACCAATATACTAAGGGAAGATCTGGCACATGGTCAAACGTTAGGAGGTAGTTCAAGTAGTTCAAGTACAACACCACCATCTGCTGACGAAAAACGCAATCAGCGATTAGCTTTTCTAGCTAGGTTCGAAAAATAAAGAGACGAAGAGGAAATGGCGTTTTTCTGGTAGTATAACATGACTAATGAATTAGTCTTTTTTGTCTTCTGGGGGAAATAAAATTTGCCTCATTGACGACTGCGACAGATGCATGGTGGAAGATTTGTGTGTGATTGTGGTTTCATATTTTCCCCATGCAGGTATTAATTTTCAACAAGTAAATGCGTCATGAAGCCATCGAGCTCGCGAGATTGACGCAAGGAAGCTCGAAAAACAATGCGTTTCTTTCAAAAACTAATCATAGTGTAATTGATTAGTACATCGACCGGGAATTCTTTGTTTTGTGATATAGTGGATGAAACTATTGATTTAGTTTTCATCATTTTCTTTCATTTATTTGGTGTATGATGCAACTACAGCGCAGGAAGGGGAGGAAGTAAGCAAAATAAGTGAGTCTTTTGGTACGGCGGTATCGTATTTGATGCCTTTAGGTTATCAGATTTGCAGTCCTATTTACATGCAGGTGCATCAGGCTATTTTATAGGACATATTAGTGGTGTAATGACAAGGAGATAAACAATTTCACTAACATTTTTATTTACTTACTTGCTTACTTGCTTATATTTTGATGTGGGAAAATTATAGATCTAAATAGTTAAAGATTGTTTCTGTAGAGATTAATAGCAGTAGTTACCAATAGAAGTTGGCTGCCATGAGATTTTTATGGCAAGCTCTTGATAAATTGACTGTATAGTGTATTAGGGATGATCTTCAATCTTCCTCACAGGTAGGCGCGCAAGAAGCAATAACAACATTGTGTTTTATAGGGGAGTTTTCAAATTTTCGCTTTACTAAGGCATCATGTCTGTGTTACTATGCCGTTTATTACGGTTCTACGGTGAAAGTTCCAAAATTGGTCTTGTTATATTACGTGAGTGTAATTTTTTCAATTGGGGAGTCGCGAAGGTGAGGTGCAATTGAATAAATTCATGCGATTGACATAACCGAATGTTGTTATTAGAAAAAGCTATTTGTATTGTTTGTATGTGGTGTGAAGATTCAGTATTTACTTCCGTTACGGTAATTTTTCCAGCGGTTCCCGGTTATAATAGGATTAAAATTTTCTTTTCCTGGCATGCCGCATAAGTTTGAAGATCATTTCTACATGCGTATGCATCGAATTAGTTTTGTAGATGGTGATCCATCGATTGATACATTCTGTGAGTATGGCAGGTAGTAGTAATTTGGTCTTTTAAATTAAATTTTTGGCATGCAAGGGGAAAGGAAAAATAGATTGGAATGGAATTTGAGCAAAAAAGATCATTTTCAAATTGATGATTGGTTATAATAGTAGGAGTTTTTTTCCAGATTTGAAAGTCAATTGAATTTGTCATTCGGTGTTAAGATATAATACGCGAAGACAGTTGCAATAATGTTTTTGTTTAAAAAGTGATAAGATTCAATTTAACAGATAAACGAACAAAACTCATTCGGTGCCTTGTGCGCCTTCTGGACCCAAAAAAACGATTCATGATTGTCTCTTGTGATTTCGAACATGATCTGATCATTGTGTCTTGTGTTATGCAATTGTTCGGGGTGTAAATCGATGTTGTTCATTTGGGTCTATCCCGTGGAGGAGTGTCAGTTTGAATTCATAGAGGTTCTGTTTCGAGTGTGTTTAATTTTTCCAAGAGATGTCATGATGTGTGATCGGTCCCTTGGAGTGAGTATCGTGTGGTGTGAAGGATTTTTGTATCTGTTTATTTGCAATTTTGTCTTGTCATCGTAATCTAATCGACTCTTTTGACCACAAAAAAAAAATCTTGTGGAAAATGTGTTTTTTTCCAATATGACATTATAATCAGTTGTATATATTCAGTAAATGCATTCAAAAGTTTTAGTTTCATTCTCTGTGTCTAGTTTATTTCCATTGGATGTGTGTGTATAGTCCGGATTCAAATTCTCTCTATGTGTGTTTCTTTGTATCAATATATCCGGTCGTATTAAAAATCTTCACAATGATTTTCCCTAATTCTCAAGGTGTGTCTATACATAATTTAACATTTGATTATCCGAGTTACATCGGTAGTTGAATTTTGAAGAAATTTCTCATAGTTTCAGTATGTGTGTATTAATTTGAATCAATTGAACTATATGTGTGTCGTAATTCGTGGAAGTTGTATTAATTCATCAATGAAGTATTGTCGTTCCGTCGTGATGGTGGTTTTATGCGAGGTTGGTTTTGAAATAAGTAGTGGGTGAAAAAATCGTCATAAAGAAGCAAAGATTCATTTTAGACGATATAATAATGATTCAGGTGAAAGAAAACTCTTCGGTGAATACGGTGAGTAACAACTCTGCAAAGAAGAAGAAGTTTTTCAAGAAATTTTTCTCCTGGTCTTCGAAGGAAGGAGGTAAAGGTTCATCTTCGTCTATGAAGGATATCAAGGGAAGTACAAATGAGAATTCAATTCACAACACCACGAACACAGCTGTCAGTGTTGCCAGCATGATGTCAGATCATTATGATCACAACAACAATTTTCAGACCACACCACAAACGCGATCGTTGAATTCTCTCATGATTCTAACACCCACGCAATTATTGAAACAACAACACGATCAGGGTATGTTAGTGACATCATCTTCATCGTCGTCGCGTTTTTCAAATGGTCAAACGACAAGAAATGATCATCATGTTAACAACATGAAATTTTCAAATTATGATGTGAAAGAAGAATTGGATACATTAGATACTAGTAATCCAGATATGACAGATGCAACAGAAGAGGGCAATAATAACGGCTTTTACCGCAACAAATGTTCACAGAATTGTCATTATTATACAGGAAGTCATCATGTAGCTGCGGCAGATCTAGGAATTGATGTTGATCGTGTGAGCAGTTCTGATCTCGATAGTGGTAGTGTTGGCGAATCAGAGCCGGGAAGTGACGATTTCGAACGAGGGAATAATTTTCCTCCTGTTTCTGTGAACAATAATTCTTCTGGGTGGAAGCACAGCAGTGTAACAGAAACTCCAATAAAGAAAACCAACACCACAAGCACACTTACTACTACAACAAAAAACAAAAGTAGTTACATAAAAGATAATTCCGATATCAATAAAATCAATCGATATAACGATCGATATCCAATGCTAGCGCCAGAAGATACAACGATTTCCGACGATCATCATTTACTACACAACGACCACCAAACATCCCACCCACCTGTTGTACAATCGATCACATTCGATGAAAATACATTTTCTGGTGGTTATACTTATTTTGATGATGATTGCAATGGAATGGCCCGGTCGAGGAATGCGAAAATTTATTCTAGACAACAGAAAATGTTGGCAGAAGAGGAGGAACGTAGTGGTGGGAATTGTCAGGGCAGTAATGTTGTTGTGTATGAGAGGAAAGGTGGTGGTGCTAATAGTAATGTTCAGAAGGGCCCTACCAATCATACTAAAAGTCACCACGGTGGTCAATACACATACAACAACAATACTGCTGCGAATTTTAACAACAATTACAATAATTACACCAGTACAACAAATTTTAGTACACATAATGGTGTTAGTGTCAATGGTGGAAATGGAAGTGGAAATGTAGTGAATCATAGACCCCGCGAAAGAACGACCAATACCACTAGTAGAGTTGCGAGTAATGCAATTAGTATGGCTTTGAAGATGAATACATTGTTTGATTTTTGTGCATTTGAAGATAGTGGCGACAGTTATGATGATATGCGTGGCAGCGACAGTAGTGGCAATCGTAATAACAGGGGAGTAGTTGTACATCAAATTATTGATGCCCCTGTCTCTTCGGTGAATGAGAATCCCGGTGAAGTTGATCCTGATCCATTGATGCTAACCAATCAAACTCTCGATTTAGATAATATGTCAATTGCAAATAGTAGTTTGGACGAGTCTGTACCGAACGATCCCAGTGCTACTTCAAATAGTGGTGGTAAAACCCTCTATAACGAGGGCAGTCATTATCGTAGTGCAGATAATATGGTTATCGATCCTGGCAGATTTGTTAATAATGAAGATTTTGCTATTGCTGAAGATCATGTTGGTATTAAAAGAAACAAGTCAAGAAGCAATGTACATAATTACAATGTAAATACAATTGCCAACATACACATTGATAACATTTCCTCAAGATCATATAGATCATCCAACCCAGCTAGCAAAGGATCAGCGGCAGAAAACAGCGTTGCAGACTCCGTAAATTCCAGCGATGATGCTCACAGTAGTGCTCACACTGTTCACAGTGTAAATCTATCAAGTATTTTCGACGACAGTGAAGATGGAGAAGAGCGTTTGGATGATATTGACATTGATCAGATTGTTGCTGGTGGCATTAAAGGTAGTATTGCAACTGGAGTCGTTATTTACAGTGGGAACAGTAGTAATCGGCCTCGACCAGGATTTAGTAGCAATTTGGAGAGTGTTGATAATCGTCATATCGGCGGAACGCATCAAACTTTGTTTCGCAGTCCCAATGTTGATCGAAGAAAAGTTCTTGAAAGTTTCAATAGCATGGGTGGTGGTGAGGATTTTGGGAGCCGTGCAGATTCAAATAATTTTCCAACATCCGAGCAGCAAACTGCACATCAAACTACAAAAAATTTTCCACCGTTGATGTTCGGTCATCGAAAAACTAGTTACGATAATTACACACGCTCATATTTGAGGAACCCAAATGCTACACCAAGAATCGACGAAAGAGAAATTTTCGATGAAAATAACCAAAACGAATCACCACAGGACCAACACAATCGTAAAATGAAAGAGTATCGTGATCAAGAGTTTGGAAATATTGTGGTAGGGACAAATCATGTGCCTCGTTATCAGCAGCAACAACAGCACCAGCATTATCCAAACAGTACGACAACAGCCTCGAATACCGTCGTTGTGGCACCACATTGGCAACAAAATCATTATCAAAGTCCCATCCCTGACAAGTCCCAAACGGATCATCTCCACAAGAACACAAGCAGGAGACACAAAGATATTTTAGTCAGACCAAGCAAATTTAGGTATGGAACGAGAAATGGTCGTGGTCTGAGAAACGATATGGCGCTACCTGCCAATCCGGTTTCAAATGACAGTGGTGATCACGTCGCTCTGCAGCTCGACCCTGATAATGACGACGCCTACAATTATCGTAGTAACGTCGTGAGTCGAGCGACTGCGGCGAATACTAACCCGAATAACCCGAATATTACTGCTGTCAAAGCTGCTGATAGCAATGCCTATGCCAGTGCCAATGGTAGTCTCAACAAGAAAAACTCCAACAGCAGACAGAACAATTTCCAAGTCGAGACCGTCATTGATTTGACATCGAAAAAGCTTTGGATAATGAGCCCGAATGACAACGGCAGTTCTGAAACCGGCACGTTACTACCAAAATTTTCTGTCCCCTATTGTTCCGGCGACAACAATCCCAACACATTCCAGACTGTGTTCCAAACTTGTCATTGTGATATGGATGACAGCATGTGTAGACAAGCAGGAGACAACTACTACGACAATAGCCATAATAGTATTAATATCTCAGAACATCAACAAAACTATATTGTATGTGCAGGCGGAATTTGCAATACCCAACGAGAAAACACATCAGAATATTTCGATAGAATTCAAAGTGAACTAGATCCATCTGGTAGTTTAGAATTAGGAAGTAGTGTTTTGAGAATTGGAAATAAAGTACAACCAGAGATGATCCAAAAAGTCATTCCGAAGAAAAATCATTTACGAGAATTTTTAGATGGTTACGGTAAAACTTCTCACACTGAAGATGTCAATGCCAGTGCTGCCGGAAAAGACACAACATCGAAAACGAGAATGTTGATAACAAAATCCTCTTCGAGGCCGGGTTTGACATTACCCTTACCAACGTTAAATTTGAAATTACCAAACCAAGTTGAAGCTGAACATAAAACAACACCAAGAGGAGACGATGTGAATACGAAGAAACCTACAAATGCGACAATGAATAGTCCACCTCAATATCCTGCAAGTACGACGCCTGTCTTGTTAACACATAGAACAATGTATTGATATAGTTTTGTTTTGATAGATTAAGATTTTTTGGTTTGTCATTGGTTGTGTAGAATTGTTGTATATAATTTTGAAGTTTGAAGTTTTGTATGTTGAGAAGTTTTCCAAGTTTTCCAATGTCATGTAGTATGGGTTTCAATCATTGTTAGTACAAAATTCTCAAATATTGAATCTCAAAACAACACATTGAACACAGGTACAGCGATCAGGACAATCTCACACCAAAAATCATCCCTAGAGACACAATGCAGCGTCAACAACAAGGACAATATCACAACTCACAGCATCAACCACCACCGATCCAGTTTTTCTCGAATCTTAATACGACGACAACGCCGATATTGAATACAACTGATCCACAGTATCAACAACAACAACAACAGCGAGGATATAATGGAGGACAGTATGGTGGGCAGTATGATCAACAGCAGCAGTATAATCAACAACAACAACAGCAGCAGCAATATGGACAGCCATACCCCTATTACCATGGTTCTTCCCCCTTCACAGTCTCAACACCAAGAAATGATCTCAGAGATCAAGATGAAGTGCAAAAACGTAGTCGTCAAAGTACACCGAGAGGTGGAGGGACGCCGAGAGGAACGACGGGTGGTAACATTAATTACCCGCCTGGTAGCCCGCCTAGTCCACGCGGTTGTACTGGTGGATTAATGACGAATAGTACATTAAACAATCCACAGAATCAACAACAAGATACGAACACAATCTCATCAACACCAAAAATATCAAACAAATCATGGTCATTAGCGAAATGTTTACAAGGAGATATATTTTGTTGTGGTGATCCTGGGAATCAAGGAGGTCAATTTGGTAGTAGTTCATCTTCAAGTAATGATGCGCAACAATCACAAGCTTACAACTCCTACAGTTTCTTTCGTTTCACACAGCTATGTCCAGAAACTGATGAGGTATGTGAAAATCCACCGAGATATGCTGGTAATGATCAAGGAGTATATTACGGAAATGGTTACAGCAATAATCAAAATGCACCAAATAGTATCTACATCGGTCCGATATTGACAAGTCCACGCGGTGGGAATGTGGTAAGTGATTATGCCGGTCCGAATAGTTGGGAAAATCTACATCAACAAGTTCAATATGCACAGCCTGAGAATGTCAATGAGAACAAGAAGAAAAAATTAAACGGTCCTGATGCTGACTATTGTTTGATCGGAAGTGAAGGCACATTTGATCCTGATAAATGGGTCGATATGGATTCACCGAATGAGAATTCATCATTGAAGCCGAATCAAAATCGTAATATTAACAGTAATACAAGTGCAAGTATTACTAGTGTCGGACCAACAGATTTCAATTCTACAACACCAGTCTTAGTTGGGATGGACACCGCGTTCAAGAGTTTAGCGGAGACGCCGCGGGGAGAGAATTTGCAGAATGGTGCTAATAGAAATGCGAATATCACGCCATTAAGTGCTGGGGGCCACATGCAAAATAATACTAATATTACGCCAATGAATGTCACACCACGAAGTGCTGGGGCGAGTCCATTTCCAACGTTGCTACAAGGGAGCAGTAGTCTTGGGAACAACAACACGAACAACCAACAAGCACAACCGCAAACGCATCAACAAGCAAACACCCTCCTCCAATCCGCTAAGCAAGAACAAAGTGCATTGGAAGCACAACTCCAACGTGAGGATGGCTTTAGTACAACTCCAGCTATATCCGGTGGATGGGGTCAGAACAATCCGGTTTTAAATGACGAGCTATTTCAAGCGACTCCGCAGTTGAAGCCAGTTGTACCAGGGGCACCTCCGAGTCCACCGAGTATAGAGCAAGTGAATACGGTGTCGAATTTGTTGGAATTAAACGAATCAAATGCTTTTCAGTTGTTGGAAGCGCATGAGATGGCCGTGAGGGATTCGATGTTGGAGGGTTTTCGGATTTTGCAGCAGGGTGGGATTGGTCCTGTTCGTGGAATCTCAACAAGTTCTAGTAATGAGTCTCCACCGAGTAGTGGACCAAGCGTTCCGCAGTATACGGAGGTGCAGTATGGTGGGATACAAGGGCAGAATCATGCTTTTGTTCCGAGGGGGAATGTATAAGGGTTGATTTTGATGGGATTATTAGTAGATTTTGGGGTAAAGTTGTAAGAGTTTTCTGAATGTTTAACAGTGAGCTGTTTTTATTGTCTGAAAGTATCGCATCGGTTTCGATGACATTCAAACAGAAATTCGCATCATGATTATATCGCTCCGGACAATAAAATGTTTCAAAATTCATTAGGTCTTGGTGGGGATGATTTTCTGTCGTTGGCGTCGCATAGTCTTGCGAGACCAAGGTGTCGCGAAATGTGACGATACGAGCATCATGTTCGCATGAGTGTGGCATTTCACGACACAAAAACGCAGATCCTAGTTTGTCGATTCTGATTGTAAAAGATTTTGCAAGCTATCCGTTTCGAAACTGAATTGTCGTCTTCTATCAATTTTCATTTCTCAACAATTACATGACTTTGAATTTATGCAACGAATCTTGAAATTATTTCCGCGTGCAAATCGTCAGATATTGTTCCTTCAGAATTTCAGATTTCATTCTGTTGATTGAATTCATAATTCAGTCAATATCTTGCAGTTCCGGTCGTTTATCAAGTAGTTATTTGTAATAATTGATCATGTCATTCGTGTGTAACGGTATGTTGCACGATAAACCGACATACGGAATTTCTCATTCATCACGAGCCATTCAATCACATCAAAAACGTCGCAGATTTTGAGTTTATTGATCGGTATTGAAGTTTCTGATATCATGATAAGATTTTCGAGATAGTTCTGTTTATCAACTAGTGATCCATGATTTTGTATATAGAGTCCCCCGGGCCTGCTAGTTGGATTTGTTTACATCAATTTGTGTGTTTTTGATCAATAGATCCAAGCACAATATCTAGAAACCCCTCCAAAATAATCACCCCTTCCCGAAAGTTTTTATCATTTGGCAATTATGGATTCCGCCATGTCTCATGCAGAAACAAAACAAAATGATTTGTCGGGGACAACAACACGCGATAACCCGAAGCATCCTGTGCGCGAACCCCATAAGAAAAGCCCTGCGGACAGATCCAAAGAGAAATGCAGTAGCGCAAGCGTAGTCTCGTTTTCCTTTGGTCCATATGGTAAAACATGCACATCGGAAAACACGAGTATAGCTTCACAGTTTTTTGCAGTTGATGGTCGTGCTTACGGTTCTTCTTCAAGTAACGACGCAGATGATATTGAAAAAAGTAGTATGATTGCAATTCTCTCGCGACTCGGACATGAGATCGAAATATGCGTACAGAAAGCGGAAAAACAAGAAGTCGATCTTGATACGAAATTGCAGATTGACAATGATGATCAAATTGAAATAATGAGACACCGAGAAATCACTACGAAATACACAGAGGCGAAAGTCGGCGGCAGCGATGGAAACTCATTTTATAGACACATGGTGCAGGAATACTTTGCGCATATCATGACCTTGACGGCACTCACAGGGCAGGATCGAAAACAAATATTTCACGTTGTATTTATACCTGAAGATGTTTTGGAACAAATGAACGACCCAAATGTGGTCAGAGAAAAAATGTATGAATGGGCAGTGACATTTCTGGATTGTTTAATCCAGGGCAATCTTGAGTCGCTCAAAAGACTTCTCAGCGACATCGAATATGATACTTTTTGCATTTATATGTTGAGACAAGCATCTGCACGGACGATTGTGCGCCATCAAGATACACGAGGATTGTTCCCGTCACAGCCTGGTATGACGATAAATGAATTGATTCAGGCAAGTTTTGGAAACATAACGTTGCAACAGTATCTATCAGACAACGTATTGAAAATGGGTACAGCTCCTGATCGCATTGCGCAAGTGGCTACGTGTTTTGTGTTACGGTGCAGATTGGATTTGATTAGCATTGAAGAAGGAGGGCAAGGACAACTAAAACCGATCACATATTTGTATGATGGCGCGCAAGAAATTGAAAAGTGCTTTGAAAACGAAGAGAATCAGAATTTTATGACAGCAACAGTGCCAGCATTCTACATCGAGATGTACCACGATGCCCGTGCAACGGGATCCAAAGCAAAACGGGGATCTCCCTTTCACAGAATCTATCGAGACACTGGCGTCGAAACACAAATGCAAAGTTGGGCGCGAAAAGAATGCGAGAAACCAAGGCAGAAACACGACCAAGACGGCGTGACACATGAGCCGCCTGCAGAAAAGCGCAAGAAGGAAGACAGTAGCGACTTTTACAAACTTAGCAATATGGAGATGCCGGAACGAACTGATCGCCTTGGTCAGCAGGAAATGTACCGAGATATGTATCCGAGTGAAAACGAAGCGATTGAACGCATGAACAACATGACTGAGAACGCAGAGATCACCTCCGCAGAGCCAGGAAGCGAGCTTCCTCTCAAGCCAGCGTTGACAGAGGAAAATGCTAGTACAAGTGGCGATTCCAGCGTTCCTTGTTCATTGACCGAGGAATCAGACGCAGTGCTCGCTAACGCATGCGCAGAGACAACTGCGCCACTGCCACCAAATCAGAAATTGTGTCATAGTGCGAATGGCGCGATTACAAGTGATACGCAAACTCCGTCAGCAGCGGCAGAAAATACGGTAACACCACAAGCAACGCAGCCCTCGTTACGAACTGGCAATGTCGCTTCATCCAACGACAGCACGGGGGAGCAACATACATCCAGTGGTATATTGCGAGAATATAATGCAGGGTCACTCCGGCATGACACAGTTGCTACCGAAGAGTATCAGCACATGGAAGGCGTCTTGAATTCAGGTGGTTCAAGCTCGTTTTCTTACGTTCGCGGAGAAACTCAGAGCTCGGGTGGTGCTATCACACATTCAAATTTCCGAAGCAATATTACAACTAGAAGTAGTGCGGCGGTTGCAGAAGGAATTTCTGGTATAACACCTCGCACGTATCCGTCCTTGAGCGCGGAAAACGACTATCGGTTTAGGCCATCCTCTCAGATCCACCAACAGCTTAGCTCTCGAGTCTCGAGGGCAACAGACAGTGTTATGGGCAGTCTATCTCACACCAGCATCGTGGCTCCATCAAGAATAACACCAACACAAAGAACGACGTCGTTTGAAATGTCACGTCTACGACGAGAAAGTCATCATTTTCAGGACGCCGCAGAACCGGTTCTCGCTCCAGAACCTGACCATTCTCAACCTGCTTCCCTACGCTACGGCCGCTCGATGCAGTTAGGTCGCGATCAGAGAACGGTGGTATGGTTGATTGAAAGCGTGATCTGGGCTGTGATTGTCTATGGTGTTCTGCTCTTGGCGCACCGAACTTACATCGAATTTGACGTCGTAGATGGAGAAAAACACAACGCGGATCTGTATGCGCCTTTCGTAAATCGTGACGGAGCCATCAATCAGTTTGTCGAGGACGATAACGCAGATGATGACTTTGAAGACAGCGACTTTTTCGAGTTGCAGACTGACAATATTGGTGTAGTATGGGGTCCCAACAGAAAGCACAGTGACGATAATCAAAGTGAACAAGGCGAAACAGAATCCAACTTAACAAATCAGGATGCTGAGACGGAGGACATCGTTGATAAAAGTAACGACGAACCGGAGAAACCCGAATATGATGACGATGGCGACGATGATGATGATGATGATGATGCAAGTGAGACTTTCGAAAGTGACGAATTCGACAACATCGAAACATACACTTTTACAAACGCATCGCATGCGCTCGTGACGCTGGGTTTTGGTTTCGGATGTGCAGTTGGTTCGGGTGGTTTTTGTTGGCAAAAAAATTGGCTGAGTTCATCAAGACATGAGCAAGAAAATGCTTTGGCAGTTACGTCAAGTGGCGATTGGACCTTTGTCGACGGAGAGTTACCACCTGAAATTACCAAAGCTCAGCGTAAAGCTGAACGATATCTCAAAAGTGTCGAGGTACAGCCGGCAGTCATCCGGTGGCCGGTGCAACAACTCCGCCTGCCTTCGTGTTTGAGCTTGTCATATTGTCAAATGAAATATCGTGGGACCGTGGTACAACGCGAAAGATTTGGAGGCGATCGCAACTGCAGGGTGTTCGAATACGGGATCTTGCTGGTTTTGCAAGCTGGTGAAGTTTTTATCAAGCGATTCTCGCCGGCTTCCAGAGCAAATGCAGAAAATGTTTTAAAAGCTGAACTACAGGATCTCAGCGCATCGTTGGAGAAGGAAAGTCGACCACGAGCTGGATATTCTGTTGCGAAACAGCCATTGACAATTGCGGTGAGTTTGAATTCCGATGGATCCGCACGAATCGAGTCCTTGCTCTTTCGGCTGTTATTTACACAAATTTCATCGCTGAGCGTGGGCGACGTCGACGCAAAAACAGAGAGTACGGATACAGATAGCAACTTGAAGAATACTGGCGAAAGCAGCGACACAAATAATGACGGCGCACCAGATACTCTAGGGCCAACCGCGGACAAGAAAACTCCACCAATACAAAAAAAGAAGGCAAAAAAGTCGAAAGTCGTCAAAACCAACAAGACCGACACAATTTCAGCACCAGGACCCGATGCCCAGAGTGAGAAAGCACCTGAGACAAGCATGCAGACCCAGGATATGCTGAAACCTGCCCTGAAGAGCGCTCCGAAGGTTGCTCCAAAAAGCACGCCGAAACCCAAGAAGCTTGGTCAGAGTGCGTCTAAACAGAAGACCCCGATTACAAAGGAAAAGCGTGGAATCATCAAACCGCCGTCTGTCAACACCAGAGAAAACGTCGCCAGCGTCGCACATGACAGAGGAAACCCAGCGGCAGAAGATTCGCCAGGTGAAGAAATCGACGAGAGGACGTATGGCGACGACGACGCAACAGAGCGAATTCCTTCTCCAGAGCTGTACAACAACCAGACAGATTCCGAGGGTCATCAAAGAGGAGGTTTAGCGACCGAAGCCAAAGAGACACGATACGCACGCGAGGAAAGAGAATTCTTGGATAAATTGGAGAAGGACCGGGCGGAGTATGCACACAGAGCTACAGACAGTATAATACAGTAACGGAAACGAAAAGCGAAATCGCTTTTCGCTTCTCGCTTCTCGCTTTTGCTTTTGTATTTTTGTCCTTAGAGTGTGGCCGAATCGATCAATTTGATTTGGGTCGGGCTTGGTATTGGTGGATTAATCATGTCGGTGCAGCCAAGTTGGATCCTTCTGGCATATTTTTGGTCTTGCTGTCAAAATTTCGATTTCTGCAGTGTATCAGTACAAAGCCAGCTGGATTTGCGCGCCGCGTTCTTGACACTGCCGCGACAACGATGTCGATACGGAAGTTTGCTGAGTGTGAGAATTTTGTGGAGAGTTTGAAGGGTGTTGTATTCGGAGAGAATCACAATCTCGAAATCGGTTTCGGTCTTGAGATGTACAACAGTCATGGGAAGGGTTGAAAATTTGAAATTGTCTGTGTGGCTGAAGTGGACAACAATCGATTTTACTACGATTTGGCTGTCTTCAGAATTTTATGTGACGAGTTTGATATCCTGTTGTGATTTTCGAAATTGTTCTTGACGGTGATTTTTTGGGTGGGTCATAAGTGTTGAGATTAATCCATTAGCAGCGTTTTAGGTGAGTCTTTCGAGATGAAGTTCCGACATTACATGTGTCGTTGTGTTAGTGGTTGAATCTATTATTTCGTTTGTGTTCCTCTCATGATCCGCAGATGTAGATGATGTGTGTGTGTATTGAAAAAATGTTTTCCTTCCCCGGAAATATCAAGGTTTTCCTATAGTATTATCTTGGGATGAGTCGTCCGGGGTGCTCAAGATGGATGGATGGCAAGCCCGTTTGGAAGATGTCAAAGAGGAGGAAATCTTGTGGAAAATGCATGGAAGGAAAGACATACGATGGATTCGCGACACGCCGGAATCTCAGTTTACGAATGAGATGATAGCAACTGATCAATATATACACACGAGAGATGGAGCACGTCTTGATTTGCTGCGCGAAAAGATGGGGATGAGAAAGACAGTACTTCCAGGAAAGTGGATTGGCACACGTGGCGTCGGCATTCGAGTAAGTGAACTGCTTCGGGTCCGTTTCGGTGGTATTGTTTCTTATTGTTGTGGGAGAGTATGGTTTGCACGTTGTGATGTGGTGATGAGTTCTGTTGGTCGTAGTCGTGTTTTTTCCCCGAGGAAACGAGAAACGAAAAACGTTTCTCGCGTTTGCTTTTGTATTTAATTTTCGTTTGAGATGGATAGCAGCAGTTTTGGATTAGTGGAAGCATGTGCAGATGCGGACAGGGGATCCCCTCTGTTTTGTTTTTAGAGTTGGGTTGAATCGATCAATTCGAGTTGGGTAGGGTGTGACATTGGTGGATTAATCATGTCAGACTGTGCAGTCAAGGCGGATCCTGGTTGCAGATTTGTGGTCTTTAGATTTGATTTGTGTGTTTGTTGAGAGTTTGAATGTCAAGTTTTTTCCAGTCAAGCGAGGCCAATGCATGAAAAAAAAAAATGAATTAAGAACGTATAAATATCAGCGATATTACATTTCAAAAAAAAAGTTGAGAGTTTGAATGGTATTGTATCCGGAGAGAGTCACAATCTCGAAATCGGTTTCGGTCTTGAGATGTATAATAGTCTTGGGGAGGGTTGAAAATTTGAAATTGTCTGTGTGGTTGAAGTGGGCAGCAGTCATTGTCAATATTGCTACGATTTGGCTATCCTCAGAATTTTATTGGACGAGTTTCATGGTTTGTTGCGACTTTCGAAATTGTTCTGACCGTGATTCTTTCGGTCGGTCGTGAGTCTCGAGATTAATTCATTAGTGACTGCTATGAATTGAGCCGGATTTTAGACTATTTTTTCGAGATGAAGATCCGGCACAAACGAAATAATTTAGTTCGTTTGTGTTCCTCTCGTGACCCGCAGATGTAGATGATGTGTGAGAATTGAATCAATGTTATCGCCTTCGTAAATATCCAGGGTTCCCTATAGTTTGGGATGAGTCGGCCGGGGCGTTCAAGATGCATGGGTGGGAAGCCCATCTAGAAGATATCAAACCGAATGAAATCTTGTGGAAGATGCATGGACGGAAAGACATACGATGGAATCGCGACATGTCGGAATCTGACTACGCGACTGTGAGGATAGCAAATGATAAACATTCAATTGATGATCCATGTGTAGCTCTGCATGATGATGAACGTGTTAACTTACTGCGGGAAAAGATTGGAGAACGGGAAAAGAGGGAAAGGGAGATTGGCAAACGTAGTCTTCATCCATTAGCTTTCCTGAAGACAGAATTTGAAGGAAAGTGGCTTGGCAAAGATGGCGACTGCATTCGAGTAAATGAAGTCTTTCGGGTCCATTTCGGCGGTATTGTTTCTTATTGGCGTGGGAGAATACGGTTTGCATGTTGTGATGTGGTGATAAGTTCTGTTGGTCGTAATGAATCGTGATTTTGTCGGAACTAAAGTCGGTTTGTCGTCTGTAATAGAATCTTCAACATTTTCTGGCCCGGATGGAGTCGAAAATGGAGGACGCGAAGCATTTCGTTTTTCGCTTTCGTATTGAATTTTCAAGTATCATACAAATCGAAATATTTAGGTTTTACAGAGGGCCCCTTCTACGACGAAGTAAGATTTCAAATTTGCGAAAAATTCCTATATGGGGGCTGGGGTTGTTTCCGGTACGAGCGTGATTACGAAGAATTAATCGGTGACGATCATCATGTTGAAAAATGGTCTATAAACATTGAAAAGGTGGAATACGAAAATATGGATGTTGCGAGGTTAAAGGAGGCATGCAAATCCAGCTGCTGGTTCCGGAAGGGTGCAGGTGTGCCATTCGAAAATATGATTGGTTCAAACGGGGGGGTGCAGTTCGAACTCGCTATACGTACCGCTACTCCGTTTGGTGAGTCCGTAACCAGGAAACTTGAACGACTGCCAGCATTTGAGTCGTTGAAAGAGACCGATTTTATTGTCTTAGTCCACCAACGTATTTTAGTTTTCAGCTGGAGCTTTTATAGATGTTTGTTTGCAATGATTGATTTCGTTATAGTGACAGTGTTTCAATCGTGTATGTTCTCTCTTATTATGTGAGGGTAAGTTGATTAACAATTATTCAAAATGAATTTTCAGTAATTGTACGCACAAGATCATATTACAAGGATGAATGGAGTCGTTGTCGGGGCCGTGCAAATTCAAGTTTACTTGAGTTGAAAGTGAAAATTCCTCAAATCTTGTTGGATGACAATGATGATTCTAAAATCGGAGACGGGTATCGAGATTATGCCGCAAATCGAGAAAAACTCGGCACCCGATACACGGAGCTCGTAGAGCAATGCGCGGAGCAGCTTGCCTCGCACCACGAGGATATTCTAAGCTCTCAAGACATAGCCAAGTCGATAAAGCTCTACTGGGGAGTGCCGCTAGTATCGCGGCTACCTGAGTTTCCAAAATCCAGGGTTTCGTTAGAGTCTGTGGACAACGACACTGACGGAGGAAGCAAATCGCTGTCTGAGTATTTGCTCAAACAGTGGTGTTGCGCGGACCATTCATACTACGATTATAGTTTCACGGGCACGCTGTTTTTGACAGGTCTATCTTATGATGAGCATATTTGATGTTGTCTTGCTGTGTAGTCATCAGAGTGTGAGTTGAGAATTATGTAGTGATGTCATCTTATGCGGCCGTACAACTCGTCGCAGGCAAAAGTGAGTGGAGATTGTCGGTGTGGAATTTGTTGCATCAGAGAAATCAACTACATACTAACAGTTCGTCCAAGAATCAATGCATGGATCTCGGGAATCAAAGACTATCAGAAGATTTTCTACTTGAATCCGATTGATAGCAGCCAGGAGGATTACCGGGAGGAGACGAGTGTTGCTGTTGAGGATCTCAAAGAAGTATGCCGAAAAAATTTTCCAGTTCTGTATTTCTATGGAAGCACATTCGATCTGGTTTCCACAAGCGAACACGCGTGGAGACTGCTGCCTGAGAACAGGCTGGTTGAGGGCACGACAACAACTTTAACAGGGGTTGTGACGTCATTTGAGATCCGGGTGAACGACGAATCCGAAGCAAAGGTGCGTGAAGCCGCAGAGTTATACATGATTTGGGGCGGTTGTGAGCGGAGTGAGGATCTGAATTCGTCTATTCTCGCAATGGCAATATTGGATGATGATGCTGGTGCGGTACGAAGTGGTCTTTTCGAAGTCGGTATCGATTATCATCAGACTTTTAGGAAATTTGAACAAGAAATAGGTCAAAATGAGAATGTACTGTCATGCGCAGACGGCGAGGATTTTGATTATCGTATCATGGTGAGGGATGCATACATACCTGAAGAACACAAGGATAGAACATTGACCGAGTTGGGATTCATAGAATATGTTAGGTTTTATCCAGGGTCAGTGGTTATCGTGAGGACAAAGAAAGGCGCCACAGCACGGGAAAATTCTTGTTGGTATAGTTTATGGATGTTTATACATCTTTGTATCTTAGCCTTGAGTGTTTTTTTTACGTAGCGTATTCGTGCGATTAATTTGTCAGACTATGTCAGTGTGAGGATTGTGAGGTATTAAACGCGTGGATCCATTGTTAAATTAGATCTTAATCTAACACAAACAACGCAGTTTCAGTATGTTAGTAAGCAATCTTTTTGTTGAACAATCTGTCAGGAGACAGATTATTCTGCAGGATCGCAGTGCGCAGGCGTGAACTATATTGGAATTTTGTTCGTATACAGGTCAGGTCAGATTCGTTCTCGCAAGTTCTTACATTCCCAGGATATATCGGTGGGCAAGGATGTCTGGGTTGAGTCGGCTAGTTGTGAATCTGTGCCCAAAGGTGGAATTCAGGGAACTGTCACAGCAAAGCGGGATTTGACAGGGCTTCCAGGATTTGACGGCGGATATCAAATCGAAGCGGAACTGGTAAATGGTGCACAAATAGTGGTCTATCCTGATGGCGACGGCAATTATACATGCAATCCTGATGGCATTGGGCCTCATGTCCAAATTTACCAGCTTCTCCCAAAAGACAAAGTCGAAGTGCAATATTTTCAAATAAATTCCTATGAGTGCCCCGCTGAATATAAAAATTTGGTAAATTTATGGGTGTTGGTGTCGAACAAGCATGGTGATAGTAGAGAGACGAAAGGACCTACGAACGAAACGATATCTCCACCCCATTATGTGCTTTTGAAAAATTATTCAAATAATGAAGCGATAATTCTTGTTCGAAGCGTTTTCGCGAGGAAATGTGGTACGAAATTCTGCAAGGGGTTACAGTGTCGCCCCTTTCCATCCACCCATTGGGTGGGCGGGTGCAGGGGTGATAACCGCATTATCATATTTCAATCAGTATATGTCGAAGACTCCACTTTGTTGATCATAATGACTCCCGCCCAAGAAATCGCGCCGTAAATGTTTGAAGGGGCCTCAATTACACCCTTGGTTGTCGGTCCGTGATTGAATGACTGGTGGCATTTCTAGACCACCCAAAAAACCCACACAATTTGACTCTCGTTCGAAAAGTTTAGGATTATTCCATGTTATGAGAAAAAAAAATTTTTAACTACTACTACAAAAACAATAGTCTACGACGCTATTAAAAAAAAGTTTTTCACATTGTTTCTGGAAACACATTTTACTATGTTACTACTAGAAAATTGTTATTAGAAATATTCTTTTCACACTATTAATAGAGAAAGTTTACTACTAATAGAAAAATTTTTTTCATACCATTGTTACTAGAAAATTTTTTCCACATTATTACCAGCAAAGACTTTTTCGACTCTGTTATTACAAATTTTTTTCCCACGCCGCCGCGAAAAAAAATTTGTCGACACAAAATTTTTTTTTTTCTAAAGGCTGTCAAAAAAAAATTGTGGCGGTCTCATTTGAAATTAGCGTTGGTTTGAAAGTATCGACGGAAGGTTTGTTCCTGTGTGGATGGTGGAAGCCATGTGTCCACGATCAACAAAGTGAATCAGAATATTGTCGTGATATCTTAATATGGTGTTCGCTGTCGCCCCCTGTTTCCATCCATCCAATGGGTGGATGGAAAGGGGCGACAGTGTAACCCCTTGCAGAATTTCATCTTAATGAAAGTTTTATGGGACGTAGCGGCTGCGCCGTTGGTAGATGACATGAGACGGTGGATTTCGTATGGCGTGCAACAAGGCCTATGCGAAGCGTTATTCTGTGTGCCAGTATTCAATTGTCCAAACAAACAATGCAAAGCCAGACTCTGCATTGCGAAACACATACTATGCGAATGCCATCTGAAACTGCCACCGCTATTGGCGATCGCAGGCATTATCAGGGCTGACAGGAAGATTGTGGCAGCATTTTCGAATCACAGCAGAAGAGAAACGGCGGCGAAATTTGAATTTGCTCTGAAAAAGATAGATGAAGCGGGCGGAGCCATCAATGGGATATCAACAAATATGGAGCTTGATGATTCAAAAGCCACCTCGACGAATGAAGGAATTGTGTCTGATGAAGGTGATAATTGCGATGGCGCTGACGATCAAGGTAATGAGGAGGTAGCCCAGGAAATTGATGGCGCG
>Ga0099797_100216_pt1 | contig 37699 bp, 30 predicted proteins | sample Uncmet_Sort48C_1_FD_89871 | JGI IMG/M metagenome (GOLD analysis project Ga0099797, IMG submission 89871) | Marine eukaryotic communities from CALCOFI LINE 67, Pacific Ocean - C012_Sort48C_1 | ecosystem: Environmental > Aquatic > Marine > Oceanic | place: Pacific Ocean: Monterey Bay | collected... | reverse complement strand
AACTTACGAGTTTCGCCACCCCCATTAAGCCAACCCCATAAAGAGTAGAAGGATTTACTGACAGTCCTGGCACCACCTCCTGCTTTGCAGAACATGGCTTGTAAGTTAAGTAGATTATGGAGGGCTTGGACAGACTTTTGCCACGAATACTGACTCCCATCTGCACCAAGAGCGTTTGAATACTCAAGTAATTCTATAAGTTCGGAGGCAATCCAATTATCAATGCCTTTGGTGTTTTTTGGCGTAGCCTTTAAGTCCTTTATTAATTTCGGGAACACCAAAGGCATCATCACAGAGTGTATATTTTAAGGCAAATTCTGACATTTTGTAGTGGGTGGATGATACTGCCATGTAAGTGATGGGAATTGGCAGGAAGCCACTTATGCTCCCACTGAGAGGCCTGGTGGTCGTCCAGGTGATGCGAAGGGGAATGTGGCAGGCATCCAAGCTATTGTTGGTGACTGACATAACAAGCTTGTTTTTTTAGCAAGGGGAGCCAAGATTGTTGAGTCCCCATTTAGAAAGACGTTCTCTAAAATAGTAGAACCAGCTAAGCATGCTGGCATTGGTTGCAGCTAACATGAGTTGTCGCTCAAGTTTGTCCAGGGTTTCATGCGCCACTTCTTTAAGGAGCAACATCCGACATCTGTGAGATTTAATGTAAGAAGATAAGAAATTCCAGTCACTACATGGCACCATTTCATTAATGTTTTCGTAAGTTGGGTCAATGAAACTAGCAAATTTGAGAGCAACCCTGAATGCAAGTGGTTTGTCAAACCTGTAAATGCATATCTAGTCAACTGCTTGTTTCAATATGGTCACCTTGGATAAGGTATTCTGTGCGGAAGTATACAAGGTAGTATTTAAGAGTTTTTAATATCATTTAAGCGCCTAGGAAACTGACCACTTCCTATACATTTCCAAAATTGGTGGGTAGGAATACCAACAACCTTACGGATAAATATTTCAGTTTACAAGTTGTTCCTGGCAACCTGATAACCTACTATTCTGGATTGGGTGAAGATTTGGCATTTAGTGCTTTGGTCAATTACACCATGTGGAGGATGATTACCTAATATGACAATTCCTGTTTTTTATGGTTGAGTCGATTCACTGCCCCTTTTGGGGCCTGATACAACTTCTGGTCCCTATCTTCCAAAGACAGGGAGTCGATGTTGTAATTAAGGTCTCAATGGGTAAGGGGGCTGGCACTACTAGTTTTGTACCAGAAATCATTGCAGAGCTATTAATGACCAAGAAATAAGCATGATGGGGACTATCTCCACTTATGCCTTTGTATATATGATATATCTATATATATATATATATACATATATGTGTATATCCACGCATGATATATTTTTGTCCAAGTGCTCCTATATATATATATGTATATATGTATATATGTATATATGTATATATGTATATATGTATATATGTATATATGTATATATGTATATTTATGAGGTTATGGATAGGTTACGATGAGGTTTACCATGGTGACATGTGTGTTCTTGCGGAGTCCTTCCGGAGACATATGCAGGTCATCCTTGAGCCAACTTAGATCATGTTTGAGCCATATGTAGGTCATATCTGCATCACAACTTGTTCAATTGTGTTTTGATTTGGAAAGCCTAGGGTTACATATTTGTTCTAGCTTGTACTTGAACCTCACTCGGTTCCCATTAAGGCCCCTGGACATCACTTGACATCCCATGACATGCTGATATTTCCGCTTGGAATATGACTAAATTCTCTGAATGTCACTGCACAACACTCAATGTTCGTATCTCAGGCTACTTAAGCATATTATACAAACAGCAGCGCCCACATGGAGCTCCACATGACCCCAGGCGCACTACATGTAGTCCGCCACTGAACCCACTGCGGTGCCCTGGCTCGTGGTGCATGGCCAAAGTGTGCATGGCGAAAATGTCACGACTAGATCTGACAAGATTGGGATGTCATCTGCCAATATGCCGCGACTCTGGTGAAGGAGCTCATGGATATACATGCTCATGTGCATATATATATATACACGTGTATATATACATATGTATATATATATATATATATATATATATATATGGTTGGGGATCTCAGGGTTTCGTGGTCCCCCCCCCCAGGGATGTTATGGGTCTCAGGGTTTCGTGCTCCCCCCCCCAGGGATGGTATGGGTCGCATGAAATGCCCCCCTCCGGAGGAGTATGGCAAAGCGGGGGGGGTGCTACAGCAAAGTGCCGTGCAGCACTGTAAAGTGGGTGGCCATGGGGCTGTGGGGCCCTTGGGGCCGATGGGCCCCATTGGATAATGGGGCCCAATGAGGCCCGTCGGATCATGGGCCATGAGACCCATTGGGCCCATGATGATCATGGGAGACCATCATCAACCCACAACCCACAACCCACAAGGGGGGGGCGGGGGGGCATCCATGATCCATTATCCACACCCACAACCCCAACCTACAAGGGGGGCGGGGGGAAGGGCATTCCCCATCAGACATTGCCAATGGGGGTGACCCATCACCATCCCAGGGGGGCATTCCCCATCAGTCGGGGGGGCGACCCATTACCGTCCCTGGGGAGGGGATAAAAAAACCAGTCATATATGGGGTGCACCCGTGATTCTGCACCGCCCTTCAATTCACACACACAAACACCTCTGAGCAAACCTCATGTTATTAATTAGAGATCTTACTGCTGCCCCCGCCCTGGCTGTTTCGATTGATTTTGGCGGACCCGCCACATCGTTCAAGCGAGAGACACATTTTAATGGCACAGGTTCATGTGTGTTGTAACTTTTCTTGTGCCCCGAATCCCCCAAACACATAATCCCTCTACGCATGCGCATTCGAAAGGTTTTCTCATGAGAGCTGCAGTCTTCCTGGAAGGCATAACAAAACACATAGAATATATGTTGGGAACTCAGATGCACACAATATCATTGCCTTTTGATGTGCCAACATCGGTTCAACAAACAGAAGAAGGGGCGTAATGAGCTATTGCCCAAGCCACCTTGCCACATGATGCACAAATTGGGATTCATCAAATATTTGTACAAATATTTACAACGTTACGATCCAAACAAGTTGTCACTTTACTTGCATGCCGGGGAAACATGCAAGTTGAAACCACGGTGAATTGCATTGATTCTACGACATTCTAGTATAGTCCATCCGGTTTGATAATGAAAACATGTGTATATGTATACTACAAACCTAAATGAAATATATGGTAACATTTGAATACACTACGATACACATTGAATATTGCATATCAGCATGATGTCGTATGCTGCTATCTACTCATGCTGTGCTAGACCGTACGATTTCACATAGAAGCACAAGGAGATAGAGCAAGTAAGGACATATAAAGAGGACAAGGGGATAAAGGAGGTGCGTGCAAGTAGCCTCAAATCTACAGATCATGGTGTATGCAACATGGAGATTCATGCAATGTGTGCAAGGCCTGTGAAAGCCAATGCAGCGACCGCCCTGAGACTAAGTGCTCGCTTCGAGCAGCGCAATCCATACAACAACTAGATATTATGCTTGCGTGTTATGGGTTGTGAACACCCCGGAGCGAGTGGCTTGGACCTAAGTGGTGGCATACATCACATACTGATATGCACATATTGCCTGTTGCTTTGACTGTTATGGTTAATATATCCAAAAGCCGGATTTATGTGTATATCACTATATGCATGTATAGCAAAATGTAGCACACAATAAAACCAACATAATGCACTGAGGAGACATCAACCAATACATCCTCACTTACATGTTACGTATCACATCGGAACAACATATATATATGTGTAGAAGAATTTGTAATAAGGGCAATTTCGATCGTGAACCATGATTGTGCTGAGTAATGGCTCCTGATTGTGAACTTAGGTGACCTTGTTAGACATTTTGTTGATACAATAACCGCTTTATTCCCACTCTAGCCCCCGATCCGCAGTCATAGTTATGCATGTTGTGTCCTGTGCTTACCAAGTTACCAACAAAACTTGTGTTGTTGAAACTTCACTTGACCTGTAGGTCGGGGAATGGGTGGATAGTGTCCACCTTAGCGTAATGCAAGTACTTGTAAATATACAACTGCAACGATTATTTATGTATACATACATCTTCAAACATTGCTATCGTTGCTGCCATGCCCATCCAAAAGAAAAAATTCACGAAAGGAGAGATGGAGGGACGGAAGCAGCCTGCTCACCAATTGCCACTGTCTACTTTATGCGGTACGTGGGGACGTTGTAGAAATAGCAAGCACATATTATGTCTATTTATCAACTTATTTCATACAAATATATATATATATATATATATATATTTATTTATTTATTTATTTATCGCTTTAATCTGACATCATTCGGCTCCAAGCATATTTCAAGTAATTTGTTGGCTTCTGAGTTATCCATACTACTGGTTCTATCTTCATGGTTCTCTCAGGTTACAGATAATCTGCCGTAAACCACTTAGTATCACATACAATGACATGGAGAATCCCTCAGGCGGCACGGGCAGACAACAAGCATAGCAAGGATAGCAAACACACCAAACACATGTAAGCGTGCGTAACTATGCATTACAGATGGGTATACATGGATGATAGATAGATAGATGTAGATAGACAGATAGACAGATAGATAGATAGATAGTCAAGTGCGGTCTGCATGCTGGACGTGCAGCTCCGTGCACTAAGGCTCGACTGTTGGTCCGGGAAAGGAACATTGGGATACAGGATAGCCGGTTACAAGAAACATGGAAAATGACAAGCATAGCATCAAAGACCCAGCCAAAAAGTAAAATAATCTTCTTGGAGATTATTCCATGCTGTTTCGTCCTCTGCAATGGCCATCCAGAAATCATTTCTGTCACTGCCCCCATTTTCGGGATGTAGTGAAATGCCTTTGAAAAACTTGGAGAAAGAGTCGCTCCAACGAGTAAGCGGTCGGCCCCGCTTTCTGGAGCCCTTGACTGACCATCTCAAAGCCCACAGCGTCCAACGTTCATCCTGTGTTCTGCACACTTGCGCCGCCCATCTGTACTTCGTCTGTGCCCTTCCGCCACCCACTCTCGAATTCCATGTTCTTCGGCCATGCTCTTTACGAGTTCCGTTGATTTCACCATCCAGATGACCCTACCTTAAATCAAACCTTGGTTTTGAATCAAAATCCTGATGCCTAAAATCTGTCTGAGCATCTTGTGCTGAGTCCTTCGGATCAATATATATATATATATATTACCCGTACTTCCAAGCGCATTAATCATAGCAAACGAAAAGTACTGACGAATGATGTTCCTGGGAATTGAGATAGTATCCCGTAAAGCAGCAGATGCCGCAAACAGATGCATGCATATGCACAAACATACTTCCCGCACCCATTGAAGTAACGCACATTACCAAAACGTACATCGCTATCCAAAATGGCGTACTATATATATGTATATGTGTATACATGTGTGTATATATGTAAATATAAGCACATATATATATATGTAGAGAGAGAGGCGTATGCATGATTTCCCCTCACCCCTGTCATCATATTTTTCATAACATGTTCTGGCTTCACGCAGACACACACACACACCAAATAAAAGCTACAAACTATGATCGTATGTTATGTTTGCAGGATATTTGTTAAGTATCCAATGGACATGCCAACCAATGGGCTATCTACTTTGGCACTTTTATTCGAACTCATATTGTTGCTGCCTTCGCTGCTTCAGTGCTTCCCAAGCCAAAACAAAAGATTCCTGTGAATGGCGCATGGATGAGGCAAGGAGGCTCAACATGGCCTTGCTTAAAGTGGTGAACTCATAGAAGGACAGCCGTCGCAGCTTCTGGCAATGGCAGGAGGGACGATGGCGGAGTATTTGCAAAAGAACAACATAACCATACAAACAACAAAACAAATATATATATATATATATATGTATGTCATCACAGAGCACATTCCCAAAAAATCACATAGCGTGGAAAGATGTCACACTGTTGTACGGAAGGTAATTACATGTTGCACAACCCCTTCCGTAATCCCTCCCAGGGGAGCGGCCAAATGCTGGTGAGTAATGAGCCCCAGCGCTCTCCTCCCAACTCTCCATGTCCTATCCCCTCGACTCATTTCTCACTCTTCCTCGCAACCCGGGCGGAGCCAACAACTCTTCCAAACCGCATCTGGGTAGAGAGTGGGTAACCTTGACCATTCCCATGCTACCCAGACTTATGGATGCAGACACATACATAGTGCGTTCAATGATATAGAGAAGCACTTTATAATATAACACCCGAACATATCACATTAGTTATCAAAGACATCCGAAAGCACATACTATAATACAAGCTACACGTTCATAACGTTATAGTTTCCACACATATATACACCTCTCTCTATATATATGTATATGTGTCATAATTTCAAGGACTGTTTTATGTTGATCGTGTTTGTTGTTATACTAATAATATCTCTAAGAGATTGTGTCTTGCATGATTTCATTGCTTACATCAACATTCAACATATGTCATGTCACAACACACGGATGGCTAACGGTACTGAGTACAAAACAAAGAAAACACCCAAGTGCAACGATACAAATATGCTTTCTAAGAGTTTGTGTCACATGTTTGTATGATCGACAAGTTATTGTGCATAGAATGGCTGCTGGCCCCAAACAAGCCACTGTTTTGACTGGAAGTGACTTCTGTGTTTCAAGCAAAAATTCGACAACTAAAGCCAAGACGAAACCACGACACTTACCATCATCGTAAGTCTATTACTGCACACATGCAATCCAACTCCAACAAGCAAACATTGGCTCCTAGTGTCATTTTGCAACTGACACAACCAAGTCATGCAACCGGAACAAAGGCTTGCCCAAAATGCAAAACATGTCACAAACCAAAAGTCTGGAGTCATGACGCCGAACTGTCGCTGAGAGTCATGATAATGCGGAAGTGCAATTTTCTCTAAAATCGTGGAAGTTGTGTTTTCCTAAATGACCGTTTGAGAATTTGTGAAACCTACAGGCACTCCGGAAGAATAACTGGTGATATTTGGATACAGTTAATAAGAAAGAGCCAATACACAAGTATGCATGATTAGGCCCAGTGGGTCACCACATGCCAATGATCAGCCAGAACGAAGTGGATGCCTTCCATCAAGCTATTGAATGGCATAGTTGAAGCCATAACCTCAAACGAAAACATGAATATTGAGACACACCTGGAACTTCTGTGGAAGTCCTGGAAGTGTGAAAGACCTGTTCAGTAATTCCTACGGTTGGACGCCTCTTTTCGTCTCCAGTATTCACTTGTAAGTCCTGTGTCAAGTAAACCTGTTTCCGAAAAAACTGTTGCCGTTCGCCCCTGCACTTGTCAAAACTGTGCCGAGGAAGCCTGAGCGTAGAACATTTCGCCACCATAGCCGCTTGGTGCAGTGACCCGGACTCAATTTACTAGGACGACCAAGAAACGGCTATTCCATACGTAGTTTATTGATATGCCATCTTTACGAAATAATTATGATGTGTGACGATCTTGTCTGGATGGGTTATTGATTTGTATTGGTGTTGTAGGTTCTTCGGATATACGTTTATACCGCAGAGGTATGAGAGTCTCCAACTTTAATTAACACATTGCTAACTCAGCCAAAACATATGATGAATGTCTTTTCTCCAACCGACAAGTATATTTTAATGGGTGTACCACTACGGTGTGCCATATACAATTCTCAACCATTGATTTCAGCAACGACCAGAATCAATGGCACAGAACAATTGGAAATGTTTGCCAACCAACCTATCATCATGTGTTTGCAATAAGGCTTTGCAATACACCATCGTTAGGCTCTATGATCGTTATGGACCAGCCCTGAAGGTTGCATCTCAAGCAATGCCTTGACTGTGTGTTATTTCTTTTGTGGCATATATCAGAAGATGCTGAAAGCATGCGCATCTAAGACGGACTATCACTAAATGATGAAAACATGGGGGTAAGTTGATATGGTGCGTCTTTTGTGCTCTCCCTCGCAATCACCAGTCCCTCCGCAAGTGTCCCCATTGTGCGGGCCCTTTCCCTACCCTAGGATGCTGCTAACCCACAAGTTCCTCAGGATGGTGCTCCACTGTTGCCAGTGAAGGCTTTATTGTGCATCCCCCCTATGACCTCATTTTTGCCAGTGGAATGAAATGGACACTAATGCTCGTGCTCTCGCATGACTGTCTATATCCAAGCCAGGGTCGGCCCATGGTGTGCTCTGACCCAATGTTTGCTGTCAATGGCATGCACAGCATCGCGCCCTGTTAGGGTCGGCTTTGGAGAGAAAGAACTGCTCGGGGATCGTGACCTGCACTGCATGCACACAAGACGCTCATTGTGATATCATGGTGTGATATCATGGTGTGTTGTCAAACATCTGCGATTCCAACCGAACGATTTGCACTTGCAATTCCACATTTGTACTAACCTTATCTAACCTTTCTGGTCTTGCCACATATACTGCAGGTGTGTAGCTTTGCAGATCCATAACCAAAGTGTGGCATACACACATCCCCTCAAAAGGTACTCCTATATCATGACTAGGATTGTCAAGACCATTATTAATTGTAGATCACGGCTTCGTTCCAAAGTACACATTCGAGAACCTTTTTTCATGAATGATGATGCTGGGCTTAAGCGGGCCTCGTATGAAGCTGTTAGAGGAATGGCACCAAGGTGTTGCACAGCATAATTTGATCCCAAATCAATGGGAAAAACCTAGGACCTCAGAGGCTACCCATAAGGACCAACAAAGTGAAGATCTTGGACTAAACCAGACCTGTTCGATTTTATGTATGTATACATACACATGAGTGTGTGTGCGATATGTGACGATATATATATATATACATATATATATATATATATTAGATTCGCATATGGCGCCTTACGGCGCACGTGGATTCGTACAAAGCAAAGTTCGAAGCAGTGAAGTGTCTCCGAATGTGAGATGAGTAAGTCACACCTCAGAATAATTCATTAGAATGTTTGGGCCGAAGCAGTGCAGTGAATTCGAAGAACCATCCACAGGCACAGCCGAAGAACTACTGTATTCTCTGTGTTTTAGAAGTGAAGGCTCAGGTGCAAAGCAGTGCAGTTATTTCGAAGGAAAGATAAGCAAGTCAGAACTATGCACAGTCGCAGCCTGACAAATACTGTATTTATTGTGTCTCAGGAGTGGAAGGCTCAGGTGCGAAGCAGTTCAGTGTTTCCGCATGAAAGATAAGCAAGTCAGAACTATGTGCAGGCGCAGCCGAATAAGTACTGTATTTATTGTGTCTCATGAGTGGAGGCTCCGGTGCAAAGCAGTGCAGTGATGGCGAATGAAAGATAGGCAAGCCAGAACTATGTGCAGCCGCAGCCGAAGTAGTACGGTATCTATGGTGTTTTAGAAATGAAGGCTCGTGTGCAAAGCAGTGCAGATGGTGTTTTAGAAATGAAGGCTCGTGTGCAAAGCAGTTCAGGGGGGTCGAAGGAAAGATAAGAAAGTCAGAACTATGCACAGGCACACCGAAGAAGTATTGTATTTATTGTGTTTCAGAAGTGAAGGCTCAAGTGCAAATCAGTGCAGTGGTTCCGAAAAAAAAAACAAGTCAGAACTATGCATTGGCACAGCTCCCGCATTACCGTTTTTATTCGTGTGTGTCAAAAGCAAAGATAGTATTTATTGTGTGTTGTGAGGCTCAGTCGAGCAAAGTATAGCCAAAGCGCGAGTTGGTGAGCAATGGACATGCCAAACCTCGAGCGGGAGCTCCGTTTTGGAGCCAAACCTTGAGCGGAGCTCTGATTTGGAGCCAAACCTCGAGAGGAAGCTCCGTTTTGGAGCAAAACCTCGAGCGGGAGCTCCGTTTTGGAGCAAAATCGAGCGGGAGCGCCTTCGAAGTGCAAATCCTCGAGCGGGAGCGCATCCGAAGTGTTCAGCAAAGTCGGATTTTCTACTTCTTCGACTTTTCGCCTCAAATTGCTAGCGCAACCGACTGTTTAATTTTAACAGCGAGCGTGCCGAGAACCAGCAAACAGCCAGCGGCGGTCGGTAACCCACAGCATCACCAAATAAGCCCATGCCGGAGTCCAAGCAGGGTGAAGCGGTGGCCCAAAACGAACCAGCCCAACAACCCAAGCCGAAGCCCAGCTCAACCACAGCAGCGCAAGCAAACAGCCAAGCAAGCCACAATGAACACGCACGAAATGAACCAGGCAAGCAAGCACAAACAAGAACGAACGAACAGGCAAGGCAACCCAAACCGAAGCCCAACTCAACCACAGTCGCTCAGGTCAAAAACGCAAAAACCACGGTGAGCATGCAGGGGACAATTCAGGCAGGAACGTACGAGAACTAAAAAGAACAAGGTTGTCCTCTCTTCGCCAGCGGCGGTAACAAGTACCAGGGTAAAGGTGTGAAGGCCTGGTGACTGACAGACCACCCAGACCGAGTGTCCGAAGGCCGCAAGCAAGGAGCAAGGCAATGACCAGGCAGCAAGCCACGAGCCAAAGTGGCTGGGATCATGGGAGGCTGCCAAGACCGAGAGGCCGAAGCTCAAAAGGAGCAATGCAACGACCAGCCACCCAGCTGGTCATGCATCAAATCGAAGTGCACCGCACCGCCCGACCACCTGCATGCCCGAGAGCGAAGGTAAGCGGGAGTTGCAGCATGCGGGGACTTCAGTGCACCCATGGGCCCTGAATGTGCCCCAGCCTCCAGGTTCATGCGCATGGGGCATATGTATATATATATATATATATATATATATATATATATATATATAAAAAAAATCGAGACGTTTGCATCGATATGCCAGAAGATGTATGTGTCAACTATACTTCGGCCACTAATTACATGGCATGCCCTTCGTGCGTACTGACTGGCTTTCAACAAAACGCTTCCAGAGCACAGCCGTGACAAAAGTGTTATGCAGGGAGCACCTTTCGAGGGGAGAATATGATAAAGACAGATATTCCTTTAGCACCACACACACCCTGACATCCTTGCCTCCCTGCTTTACACCCTTATGCTCCATATGCTCTCTGCCCCGTCGCCACTCTCCCAGTCATGTCCTAAGCATCTGACTTGCCAGCAGCTCCTCCCGAAACTCGAGTTGCTGGTCCGACCCATGCCATTTCATGTTTTATGTTAGTTGTTTGCTTGTTTGGGATGCTTCCAACGAAAGAAGTCTTGACACATGTCTCACTGACTACCCTCGGAAAACTAGGACAGGGACCTTGGAGATGTTGTTGTGAACCTGGCATTCAGAAGCTGCTGCAGTCAGATCCGCTGTTCAAACCTGACTGGCCACAAGCTGCTACCGAGTCGGTGTAGCCGTCCTCGGAGTCACCGTCTTGTATAGATTGCTGTTCTGCAAAGGCTCACTCGATTTGATTGACTTGAACCTGGACATTACTGTTGATGTTTGCATCATCGTGTTGTAGACTTCTATACTTTTATATGTTATAGAATGCACATATATATACAGAGAAATGTGCGAAATATTGTACGGGCTAGATGTGATACAAACTTGAATCAATTTGAAGACTTGATATGATATTGTATTACATAATGCGATGGCACATTATATGATATGTTGTTTGGTTTTGCATACCAGTATATATATATATATACAGAGAGAGATGAAGAACTAAAATACGATGTGGACATATATATATATATATTCACTGTTTGCTGTGATATTCGATACAGTAGAACATGTGTGCCTCTTGATGCGCATCTTCTCCAACCCAAACTGGTGAAATGTGCATATGGGTGAAAGCTATACACATCATGTGAATACCCACAAACTCACAGGTATGGAGGAGGTCCCCTCACTTAAGTCCTCCCGAAGCTTATGAATGCATGCACGACGGCCTTGTGTGTTGTGTCACTGTCCAGCTCGGATCTGACAAACAAGTAAGCATACCTGGGCTGCAGCATGGGATGGTGCCGTGATATTTCTGGCGATGGCGAAACCAATGGCGAGGTATGTGTGTGATGTCTAGACATGCGCCAACAATGTCGATCTGCTGGACTCATAACCATTGAAGAGTGCAACCTTCATGAGCAAATCATACAAGCATAGAGTGGAATCACACACTTTCGGATTAGTGTCGAATGATATGCATGAGAAGAATCTCACATTTGAAGTTGTTGGGGCAGTCCATGAAATGCTCACAATCGCACATGTTGCTGTTTGTAAACAGGCGGTCCCTTGAGTTCTCCATAGGTCCACCTTAAACAAGCCTCGACACATCGTGAAACATGATGTAGCCGAGCGGACTACAACAACAGCTGCTGAGCGTGGTGCCATGTGTCACTATCGCAGCACAATATGAGGCCCAGAATGGCATGGTGATGGCATGGTTCGATTGTTTAGTGACTTGTAGCATGGGACCACATCGAAGAAATAATATCGTAGGATGCGCTGTCCTACATTGCTGCATGATTAGCCTTGGCTCGGTTTGAAAAAGTTGCAATGTGAAGTAGCTTGCTCTACTGAAATGTAGTTGTGGCTACACAGAACCACTGCTCGCTAATCATGTCCTGTCCACAAACAAAGACGGCATTGCTCCCCTCTGCAATGTTCTGCGATGCATTATCCTCAGGGATGGCGTCAGGTAGCACCATGACATTTTGTAAGTGATGCCGTGGTGCAGCAATCCAACGCAGTGAGAAGTGAAACACAGTGCAATGCAATGCGGGGAATGGTGAGTCTAATGCCAGTCCAGCTTACAAGACTACGTAGGGGCCATACTTAGCAAAGTTGCATGCTTGAGATACCCCAGGTGATGTAGAGGAACGAAGCGCAAAAAAAATGGGAGAGTTGTGATGTTGTCGTGTTGGGATTGCAAAGTTAATAGAGATCGAGAGATGTGTTGAAAGATATATGATGGAAACATGAACCTGCTCAACTCAACAATGTCAGAATGTGAGCATCATGTGTGCATGAACCGGACTGCATACAAAAGCAAACCATTTCACATGTATGTTACAATGAATTCACTTTCGGGCCACACTTTCATGCTGTTGGAACACCAAAGAGCTGTGCATATTTACAGATTATAAATTCATAGGTCCGCCATTTGAATGATTGAGAGAAGGGAAAGCGGCAGCTACATGCATACCTTTCATGAACGGTTACTAAGCTGTCTTTAGCTTAAATGCTTCTCAGTGGTCATGAGTGGACTGGTGCTTGAAAATTACATCGAGATGCGACACAAATGGGGAGCATCATGAGTCTTTCTACAAATTGAACCATATTGATTAGCTTTTAATGCATTGTATAGCAGAATGCGCAACATATGAAACAACACATACTCAACCACCTATTTGTGATAGAGTTATCTTTCTTGACATTATTGCTGTACAAGGTATATAAAAGATGCATGCACATGTTTGTCATATCCCACTAATATGACATCATCCTGCCCCGTATTCGGGGCTACACAATTGCCATATACTCATCCCGCTTGTGTCATGGATTTGCTGCCAATAACTACATATATGTATATAGAATGTTAATACTTGCTGCATATGTACAACTCATAATAAACTCCAAGTACTTGTCACAGTGTATTCGTCAGATGCGCACATCTGGCTTGTCCAGGGAACATACATACATGTTTCATATGCACATGTGTCAAAATTGAACGTGTTCTCACTACATCTGCTTTTACAACCTACAAGCAAGCCTTGCCTTGCAATTGCATGGACGGTGCGCCATAAGGATCTCACTAACATATGGAATGGTTATCCAGCACACACAAGGCGGTGAGGCAAGAGTTGAGGTCATTGAGTTTCTTCCCGTCACAAGTTTCTTCCTTTCATGAACTTGATGTTAGTAAGGTCAAAACGCAACCATTTACCACCCCCTGGGATTGGTGTCAGGAGGAAGTAGGGGGGGTAGAACGCAACCTTTTACCACCCCTTGGGATTGGTCTCAGGAGGCGGGGAAGGGGGAGGGGAACGCAACCATCTACAACCCCCTGGGATCGGTGTCAGGAGGAGGCAGGCGGGTAGAACGCAACCATTTGCGACCCCTTGGGATTGGTTTCAGGAAGCGGCGAAGGGGGAGGGGAACGCAATCATTTACCACACCCTGGGATTGGTGTCACTATGAGGAAGGGGGTAGAACGCAACCATTTAGCACCCCTTGGGATTGGTCTCAGGAGGCGGGGTAGGGGGGGGACTCAACCATTTACCAGCCCCTGGGATTGGTCTCAGGAGAAGGGAGGGCGGTAGAACGAAACCATTTACCACCCCTTGGGATTGGTCGAAGGAGGCGGGGGTGGGAGTTAGAATGAAACCATTTACCACTCGGATTGGTCTCAACAGGACGGGAGGATGGAACGCAACCATTTACCGCCCGTTGGGATTGATCTCAGGAGGCGGCAAAGGGGGGGTGGGGACGCAACAATTTACAATACCCTGGGATTGGTCTCAGGAGGAGGGAGGGGGATAGAACGCGACCATTTCCCACCACTTTGGGTTGGTCTTCAAAGGCGGGGAGGGGTGGGGAACGCAAAAAATTAACCACACTCTGGGATTGGTCGCAGGAGGAGGAGGAAGGGGGGTAGAAGGCACCAGTTTACCACCCCTTGGGATTGGTCTCAGGAGGCGGGGGTTGGGGTTAAGAATGCAACTATTTCCCACCCCCAGGGATTGGGCCTCAAGAGGAGGGGGGTAGAAGGCAACCATTTACCACCCCTTTAGACTTTGGGACACTTTTGAACGCATTTTAGGAACCCTGTGTTTAGATTTTTGTAGATTTTCTGACCAGTTGAAGGACAACCCCAAGGAAACAACGGACAGCTAATATCGCAAAGCTCTTATCCCAAGGTTTGGGGCCGGCGGCAGAGGGCGTAGCCCGATGGATACATATCCACCGCACTATGCTTTAGCATGCGGTAAAGAGTTTCACAATTCTGTTAAATTACATTGTACATGTAAAGTGACTGTAAAATCACTTAAGGCAGCCCCACCAACCTGGTTTTCGAACGACCGATGCTCCCGTCTGGTAAAACGCTCACTTTCGATGAAAACGCGTGTTTTACCATCCCCCCACGAGGTGCCGCCCCCGCCGCCGACTTCGCACAAATCCGCTGCACGGGCACCGCATATGCTGACATTCGCACCCCCCCGCCGCCGACTTCGCACAAATCCGCTGCACAGGCACTGCATATGGTGACATTCGCACCAAATCCGCTGCACAGGTATTGCATTTGCTGACTTTTGCTTCCATGTAGCCCCAAATTCGCTGCACAGGTACCGCATATGCCCACTTTTGTTTCAAATCCGCGGCACCGGCACCGCATTTGCCGATGTTATGTTTAATGTCGCTTCGAATCCACTGCACAAGCATAGCATATGGTCAGTCTGCCTTCGCTTCGTACTAAAATTTTGAGCACGGCGTTCTGGGCGAAGTCCTCCTGGGATTTCTTCTCGGAGACAATGTACCAATGCACACTGCTTCACTCAATCGCTTCCCCTGGGGTCACCCGTAGGTGGAACAGCAAGAGATCTAAAGCTATGCCCATCAGAATTTACTTTAACACCACACTGTTGTTTTGCACTGCCTGCCCGGTTGACAATATCGTGGTCGGCTTGCCAATCGACTAGAGTCGCGACTAGCCCAGAGTAGCGCAAGACTGCAGCCTTCGGGGCATGGCACTTATTGTTGAAGTCGAAAGCCTCGAACGCCTCGAAGAACTGGGCATCACTCAGACTGTCAAATAGCTGTTGCAACTACCTGCAGTTTTGTGGCCTCCTTGTCAGTGAAGTAGTCGACGCATTAGCAGTGATCTTGCTACTACTGGTGGCGAGCGCAGCAGCACGATTGGAAGGAGCCCAGACAATCCAGACAGGCCACCGAGAGAAACTTGGCAACGAAGTAGTGGCAGCTACATCAATCGGTGCTGGAGCAAAGTAGCCAAGAGAGGTGGCTACGAGTGGAACTGCATCAAGGTCATCAAGCAACCTGGGGTTTATGTAAGCACAGCCCGGTGACGGCAAGCCAGCAATGGCATGGGTGGTCCTTGGCAACGTCGGAGTCGAGATTCGACTGTTCTTATTGTCGTCGTAGTTGGGCACTCCATCGACAGCACCCCGAACCTTAGGAAGAGCAGCAGCACAACACTGAGACCGCAAGCCAGCGGAGGCGGAGGAGGAGGAGGAGGAGGAGGAGGAGGAGGAGGGCCTTGACAACAAAGTAGTGGAAATGCGATTGTTCTTACTGTGGTCCTTGGGCGCGGTATGGCTATCGCCATGCACCTTGGGAATGACAGCAGCCGGAGCGACAACTGAACACTGCAAGCCAGCAGGTGGTGGTACTCCATGGCAACAACGCAGTAGTAGAAATCCGTTTGTTCTTATTGTGGTCCTTATTGTTCTTATGGTGGGCCGAGATGGGCACTCCAATGACAGCATCCTGAACCTTGGGAAGCACAGCAGCACAACGCCGAGACAACAAGCCAGCGGGGGCGGTGGTGGTCATTGGACTTGTTCTGGTCCTTAGTGACACCGGTATTGCGAGCACCCTGCACATTCGGACTGACAGCAGCTGAGGCGGAAGCAGAACACTGCAAGCCAGCATAGTCGGTGGTGATCCTTGGCAACGAAGTAGTAGAAATCAGATTGTTGGGCACGGTATCGCTAGTACCCTGCACATTGGGGATGATAGCAGCTGGAGTCAGAGCAAGACACTGCGAATCAGCATTGTTGGTGGTCCTTGGCAACAAAGTCGTCGAGATCCGATTGTTCTTATTGGGGTCCAAGATGGGCACGACATCGAAAGATTCTTTTTGTGTCTTGCGGCCTGGGCCTTGTCTATCTCACTAGGACCCCGAGGCTTTCAAGCACCTCGTATGCCTCCAAGATAAGGGCATGATCAGTTTCAAAGGAGAGAGAGAGAGAGAGAGAGAGAGAGAGAGAGAGAAAAGAGAGAGAGAGAGAGAGAGAGAGAGAGAGAGAGAGAGAGAGACCGGCAAAACACACACACACACCACACAACACCCGGCGGCGGCGGGCGGAGGCGCACACACGGCCGCAACCCAAAATCCCAACCAATTATTAGCCCTTATCTGTGACTTGCACTTACAAAGCGGTCCATCCTGCAAGGCGCCGACGGAAGAGGCCTCTCTCACACGACTCATACCACCTCTCCTTGCATCAACTGGCAGCTCAGCAAAGTGCCGCAACCAGTTCGAAAACGATGCCTGTCGAAGTGGAGACTTCAGCCATCTGCTTCCGCACTTGAGCTCTCACCATCCTCCGGCAGTGCCTCCATGAACTCCTTCAGGAAGCGCTGTGCAACGTGTGGCTAAAGCTTCCAATACTTGATCAAGGCGTCTGGAGCTCGGACCAGCCATAGTTGCTCCCTCGGGCAGCCCTTGAAGCCCTCAGCCTGCTCATCAGCGTAGCTGCACTCCTGAGCCCGACTGCATCCGCTGCCCTTGCCCTTGCCACGTTGTGTCCTTTTGTGCCTTGTTTTCCGGTGCTCCGCAACCAGCACCTCGGCATTGCCTTCAAGAGCACACTCGGTTCTAATGTGGAGCTCCTTAGAGATCTCGTGGCTTGCTTCCTCCTGTGGAGCTGCTTGTTCATGCCCATGCACTGCTGCGACATAAACTGGCCTCACCTCTAAGAGCCACGACTCATCAGAGAAAGCTCCCATGGCTACACGTGCCACCTCAGCATTGTGGCTCGCCAAGGAATCGTCTGGAGCTACATGTGTGTTCGGTGATGGTTCGCAGTGATGCAAACTCTGGTGCTGTGCAACCGCCATAGATGTACTTCCACCTGCAGCGACATCGCCTGGCCTCATCTCACCGAACCACGACTCATCAGAGGATACTCCTATGGCAACTTCTAGCCTCCCTGAGGCTCGCAGCGCTTGAGGGGCCAGGACCAGGCACCAAGTGCCGCCTGCTTTCAAGCAGGAGGTCTAGAAATGGCTCCTGCAAAGAGCGTGGCAGCTGTCGCCTGTGATGCCTCCAAAGACGCCCGAGCGCCATAGACATCTTCGCCACAACTGCGATGTCGCCAACCTTGGCGGTGACCCGCCGGCCTGCCATGGCGACCCAAGAGGCACAGAGCGAGGGCACACTATGCAAGCTTGAGCCAAAATGGCCACGGTCGACATCGAAAGCACCCTGCAACTTGGGAGAAGAGGACCTTAGCACAGATGGGGTCGAAACCTGAATCCTTGATAACATCATTTAGGGCCAGTGTAGTCCTTGGCACCGAAGGGGTCGGGACGCGAAAGTCCTTGATAGCATCAAGGAGAAGCAAATTGGGGCAGCCGCTACCGATGACACCAATGAACTCATGCTGGAAGGAGGTCTGCGAAAGATTTTTGTGGACAGCTCAATGTAGTAGTCCTAGTTCTTTGAAGAAGTGGTGGAAGCAGCCGAGACGGCTGAGGTCGTAGTGGTAGCTGTCGGGGTAAGAAAAACGCAACGATACAGATCACAAATGTCGTAATCATCGTCATCGAGCTCAGCAACACAACCGACCCATGGAGGAGCACATAGTGGAAGGCAATGCGACGAGGGGCACAAGTCGCCGTGTAGACCAATGTCGAAGTAAGAAGCATCCAAGGTGTCAACCTGAAGCTGACTGCGAGAGTTCTGGTAATTGAGGTAGTGCATGTACTCTGCAACAAGGGGGACCATCGCCGCATCGTTGAGCATCGGAAGCATATCGAAGACACCATGATAACAATCTGGAGCCACCACTGAAGAGCTTGCCAGCGAAGAGCTTGCCAGCGAAGAGCTGCTACCCAAAGAACATGTGTATGAAATAGTCGGCCATGGTCGCGAAAGGCAGCCTCGCGAGGGGCAGAGTCGCGCATAGACGAAGTGCCTTATAACAAAGGGAATTGAGCCAAAATGGATACGGGGCCCAAGATATATATATATATATATATAATAAATAAAATTTATTTATTTATATATACATATCATTCGAACCTTCGGAATTCCCAATAATTTCCTGGTATGGCCCTCTCCTCCTGTCGCACATTTGCAAACCTACTCCCCCCGCCCCCCTGCACATAGCGGACCTTCCGTGTGTTACTATGTCAGGTGTTGGGAGCGTGAAGTATTTACCCGCAGCAGGTTTCGTTGTGGTGGTCGTTGTCTGGCCAAGCATGTTGACTGAGCTTTAGCATGCGCTCACACAAGCGCGAAGGTCTGAGTATGAAGCAGAAGGATGACAGATTAACAACAAAAATCATATATGTATATATTTACATATATGTAGATATATATATATATATATATAGAGAGAGAGAAAGAGGGGGAACATATGCATACGTATAAGTGTGCCGCCTCCCCAGCCCTCATGTAAAGGAGGGAGTCGAAGAGGCAACAAGCATCGCACAAACATTGAACTTCTTTTATATATATATATATATATATATATATATATATATGGGTATATATTTTTGTAATTACATCATCAAATTGTAGATAGTAATGTGTATATCTCCCATAGCCCTTCCCTGTGTCATCAGCCTGCCGAATGCTCAGGCTCGAGCCAGATGTGAGCAACAATTTGGCAGGGAGCTGCTAGTTTAGTTCTTGATTGTGAAACTTGCATTTGTCACAAGTCGTTCATTAATTTATTCAACAAGGAGGTAGCACTTGGTTTTGCTGTAATACAATCTCACAAAATGCATAGCTCTGAGAGCAACATGACTCGATGCATACCAATATCGCTAGAATGACATTGCTGTCTCAACTCTGTATCTACCGGTCAACGAATTAGTTGACTTATGGTGTTGCGTTGACTTAAGTTTGTGCATACTATGTTTGGTTGTTTAAGTTCATATGTTGTTGTATTTGTCGGATGTCACATCCAAGACATCCCAGGCAAACTTGCGCACGGAACTCAAACTCGTGTCACCCGCTCCCCAAAAAACACTCGCGACGTTAATTTCGACGCTCCCCCAAAACCTCTCAGATGAGCTTTCGCATCCATAGAATCGGAACAATCTGATGACCATCCTGATGACCTTCCCCCCTCCTCCAACCAGAAAACATGTCAAGCACATCCCACAGTGAACCTACCTCCTCGGGCTCCTTCCAAACCCATACCCCTTGTCCCAAATAAAATCCAATATTCATACAGGCGCAAATGCTACTGTATAGTATGTAGAAAGTCGTTTCGAATTGGTCATGCAGAAGAGAGTCGTGACAAGAATCTTGTGATCCATATGTGCGGGGCCAAGGGAAACAATTGAACTAGGATGACATCACCATTGATGGCTGCACGGAAGCCACTTGGGCAAAGACATTGCTAGCTACTGGACAAGAGCCGCTTTGGTGTTCGAAGACACTGCTATTTCTTCCACGGAAGCCATTTGGGCCTTCGAAAAATTGCTATTTGCTGAATTTCCTTCGAATCGACTGTGCTCAATTCTAACTTCCTTATCTTCCCTGCGAAATCACTGCACTGCTTCGAACTCTACATTGTACAACTTTGTCTTTGTGATTCTAGCACCCACGAAATCAATGCTCAGTACGGCTACAATCGCCCATAAGGCGATATATGAAAATCTAGCATATATATATATATATACTCACATCAAATTCTGCCCATTATATATATATATATATATATATATATATATATATATGTATATATGTATATATATATATATAAATACAATTTTTATGTACATGAAATAAATGTGTATCAGATATTAGAGACAATACATATACTGGATATTGATACAGATAAAGCCAACTGAAGTTGGATAGGAGGCTTGGGGGAAAGTGGGGGGGGGGGGGGGCGGGGGGGCTCACTTGCACTCGCTTCAGAACACTTCGATGCCCCTCCGCTTTCACTTCGGTTTAATTTCACATTCACTTTGGCTTCAATTCTACTTGATGTCGTTTCCGTGTGTTGTTGGTGTGTGTGTGTTGGTTCCGTATGTTGTCTCCCATGTGTTAGTTTCATGTGTTGCCCTTGTGTTGTGTTCGTCTGTTGCTTCTCATGTGTTGCTTCCGTGTGTTGCTTTTGTTGTGCTGGTTCCTGGTAGTGCTTTCCATGTATCGGCTCATTGTGTTGACGTCTGTGTATTGGCTATTTTCATTTTGATTTCGTGTGTGGGCGCCTTGTGGTGTTTTGTCGAGCGGTGCCTTTCGTGTTTTGGTTCGCTGTGTTGTTTGTCGTGTCTTGGTTCTGTGTGCGACCTTCCATGTGTCACCTTTTTGTGTATTGGTTGAGTCTGCATTTTCCGTATGTTGGCTGCGTGTGTTATTTGTGTAGGTTGTTTCTGTGGTTGGTTCCGTGTTTTGTTTGCGTGTGTTGGTTTCGTGTGTTGGTTTCGCGTGTTGTTTTCCATATGTTTGTTAAGTTTGTTGCTTTCCGCGTATTGGTTCCATCAATTCCACTTCGATGTCACTTCGATTTGAAATTGATGTGGCCTAACATGTCGGTTCCGTGTGTCGTTGTTCGTGTGTTGATTTTGTATGTTGCTTTGCATGTGATGGTTCCATGTGGTCCCGTTCCTGTGTTGATTCGGTGTGTTGATGTTGGTGTTGCTTTGCGTGTATTGGTTATATGTGTCGTGTTTCGTGTGACTGCTCCGTGTGTTGTTTTTCGCATGCTGTGTTTGTGTGTCGGTTTCGTGTTTTGTTTTTCGCGTTGTTTTTTTTGTTGCTTTCGTGTGTTCATTGTCGTGCAATGGTTCCGTCTGTTGCTTGTCGCGTGTTGGTTCCATCGGTTTTCCTGCGTTCGTTCGCACGTTGATTTCACTTCTTGATCACTCCGATATCACCGCGGTCATTGCATTTTGTGTTAGAAGTCACTCCGTTTTCATATTGATGTTCACTGCTCTTCCATGTCACTTCGATGTCACCGCATTTTGATTTTCACACCGCAATTACTGCGATTTCGCATTGATTTCACCTCCCACTTCGGCTTCACCTTGACATGGCCTCACACAGAAAAGGGAACATATATTCTCACAGGGGGAAAGGGAAAGGTGATTTCACTTCGTTTACACTTCGACTTCATTACGAGTTCACTTCCATTTCACTTCGAGTTCACTGGTATTCCACTTCAAGTTCACTTCGAATTTACTTTGATTCCACTTCGGGTTAACTTTGATTTCTCTTCGAATTAAGCTTGGTTTCACACCGCTTAACCTTCGACTTGACTTTGATGTCACTTCGTGTTCACTACGAGCTCACGTGGTTTTCACTTTGAGCTCATTTCGGTTCACAATGTTTTCACTTCGAGCTCTCTTTGATGTCACTTCGTGTTCACTTCGAGTTCACTTTGATTCACTGCAAAACCCCTTCCGCGTCACTCCGAGTTCACTGTATGTTCACTTTGATGGCATTTTGATTTTCCTTCCATAGCTTTGATTTCACTTCAATGTCACAAAGAATTCACTTCGATTTCACATTGATTCTATTGTGATTTCACTTCGGCCTCACCGTGATATGGCCTCAAAAGGGAAATGGAACATAGATTCTCACAAAGGAATAGGGAAAGGTCGCCGCGAAACAAAGGAAAAAGGGAAGCGGACAATGTACGTGTTCAAACATATATCACATGGTTTGCCAGCCGTGCGCACAAACGCACACACACACGACACGACACGAAACGATTTCCCGAGCGGACTCACACCCCAAACTCCGATCTAACATGTTTGAGACTTGAAGCAGCGAGTGTTGCATTCAACATGAACAAGTTTGGAGTTTAGGCTTGAACACTGAAACTGAAATCCTCGAGTTTAGCACCCAAGCGATACAAAACTGTCGAGGAAATGCACTTATCTGTGTGTTCTACGTAGAGAGATATGGATATATATATATATATATATATATATATATTCAATGCGAATTGCAACCCATGTACTCGCAACAAGCAGATTCAAGCAACACTTAGGCGGGCGAACCAAGGTCGTTCCGCTGACCTTGGTGTGCACACGGGAGTCAATAAGCATGTTAACCCACAAGCAAGCAGGCACGAACAAAAAATAATGGGATTCCTGTGGATACTGGAGAGGATGTATCTACATGGTGTTTTTGTTCCATATATGTGTATATATACACATATATATATATCACAAGAAGAAGAAGAAATCTGTATATGATGATATGTCGTAATTCGTACGACAAATCACTTAGGACAATATTGAAATAGTTATGCGACAGATAAACTCAAACGCCTTAGCATACAAGACAATGCTTCTGCAATGAAGGAGCTGGCCATAAAAATGAACTCCTTCCCCACAAGTGTGCTCCACAAGTGTGCTGCTCCATTGAGTCCTTGTGGTCGAAGCGTCGGCGTGCACCAGTGAGTTCACAAAGCTTTTCAGTGTCGAGGCATTGCAATGATCTTATTGCGTCCATGGCTAAGTTGCACAGGTGATACATATATAAGGGTACAATGTGATAGAAAAGAACGACATGAATTAGGATTCCAGTGCACTATTACACATGTTATTTACTTTAGGTATATGTTATTATGCAATGCCCACCTGCATCATATCTCAGGTTTTGCATATGGTAATATATATATATATATATATATATATATATACACATCTGCATCGTTGCATGGGTCAGATACACTTCGATGGGGTTCCTGACCACTACCCGCCCTCACTGGTGGGCAAACCCTGGGGCCACAGGATACAGCTCGAGGGCACCGCCAAGAGGCACAGCGCCTTGTGGAATGTGGCCAACCTTAGCCGGACCCATTAATATAGGCGGCAGAAAGATAGGGAGTCATCGCCCTGAGCTCCTCAAACCGACCCGCATCCTCCAAGCGACCGACTGGGTCAGTGAGACTGTGCACGGCTTCGAAGAAACCCTCCTCTCCGGTGAGGACTTCCGCAAACTCGCAGGGCAGCTCCGCGCTAAGCTGCTGCTTCCTTGCCGTAAGTACCTTGGTCCACCAGCCTTGCTGATACAAGATGTGCTGCCGAAACCAGAGCGTTTTTCCTCAACCAGGCCGGTCTTCTGCTTCATGTTTCCCTCAGACTTGGTGACGATGCCCTTGCATTTGGCTTGAATGAAGCTAGTGTAGCCTGCAGTCTGTGCAACGGCGGCATATATATATATATATATATATATATATATATATATATATATAATATACAGTTTCATTCAACGGTTCCTAATGTGTTTTAACGATTTTGGGGTTGGACGGTTCCTGCTGTTGTTTAGACGATTCCTGCAGCATTTTGATGTGTTCCGCTTATCGGTTCGTTTCTATGTATTTTATAGATTTTCTTGTTTTTTCGTGATACATATATATATATATATATATATATGTCCATATCATACAGGTGGGCTGTTTGTAGACTTGTCAGAAACTGCACGATTTGTGTAAACACTGCAAAAAAAACAAATATCTCGCTTTTCAGAAACTCCCACTTTTTGTATGTTTACACAATCCTGCAATGTCTAAAATGTTTCATACAAAAATATGAATATATATATATATATAGGACTTGTGTAGGACATGTATAAGAACATATAAGAAATTTATAGGAATCTATATATTTCCTATACATCCCTGCATATTCCTATACATTTCTTATACATGTCCTATACAGTTCCTATAACAAAATATAAAAGTGTGTGCGATTTTTGCTCGCATATTCCCCCAAAATTTTATATATATATATATATATATATATATATATATTTTTTATATATATATATATATATATATATATATATATATATATATATATATATATATATATATATATATATATATATATATATATATTCCATACATTTCGTGTATATATATGTGTATATATATATATATATATGTTCCTATCCATTTCCTATACATGTCCTATCAACTTCCATTTCCATTTCCATTCCTACACATTTCCATTTCCATAAACTTCCTTTACATGTCCTATCAATTTCACAAACATTTCCTATACATTTATTATACACTTCCTATATACTTCTTATACATGTCCTATACATTCCCTATACATCTTCCATCAAATATTTCGCATATATTGGTATATTAATAATTGTCCAGCCCGGCCAGAGCACTCCCAGAAGCACCTAGAGAGCCCCAGAGGCTCCAACAGCCACCCAGAAAGCCCCAGAGGGCCCCAGATGGCCCCAGAGGGCCCAGAGCGCCCCAGACACTCCAGAGGGCTTCAGCGGGCTTCAGAGGGCCCCAAGAAGCTGTCAGAGAGCCCCTGCCACAGCCACCCAGCCAGCCACCCGACCAGACAGGCCAGCCACAGCAGCCACAGCCACCCGGCAAGCCAGGCCAGCCAGGGCAGCCACCCGGCCAGACACCCGGCCAGACACCCGGCCAGCCACCCGGCCAGCCCGCCCAGCCAACGGTTCCATGAAGCGTTTTTGAACAGTTCCAAGGAGCCTTCTTCGATGCGCGACTGCGTCGCAAATTTCGAAATTTCATATTTTCCAATGGAACCATCTATTTGGCGACGCAATATTTCCCGCGACGCTTGCGCGCACCTGGCCTGGCTGGCCTGGCTGGCTTGGCTGGCCTGGGCTGGCTGGGCTGGGCTGGGCTGGCCGGGCTGGCTGAGCTGGCTGGGCTGGCCGGGCTGGCCTGGCCATGGAACCGACTTTGGCTGGGCTAGCTGGGCTGGCCGGGCTGGCCGGGCTGGCTGGGCTGGCTGGGCTGGCCGGGCTGGCTGGGCTGGCTGGCTAGGGTTGGCATGCTGGGCTGTGGTGGCCGAGGTTGTGGCTGTGGCTGGGCTGTGGCTGGGCGGCTGTGGTGGGCTGGCTATTGTTGGCTGGGCTGACTGGCTGTGGCTGGCTTACATATCCTGGAGCAATGGCCGGCTGGCTGGCTGGGTGTTGGTGGTGGGGGAAAAATCTGCGCGCGGGGAAGTGGGTGGGGCAGAACTGGAGTGGCGGCTAGGGTTAGCTGAGGTAGGGGGGTAGGCATAGCCAGGGTTGGGGTAAATTCTGGTGGGGCTTTATTAGCTTACCAGGAGTGCCCGAACTACAATTGCCCGATGTGAAAACAAGGACAAAGTTTGCACAGAGCTAACTAGTTGAAGCAAATCCAGGACATCTCACACCAAACAATGACAATCAATAGGCCACTGTACCATTTAAAACACAAAGCAAATTTTAAGATCTACGACACTTACGGGTGTGATTGGGAAGTAAAATATGCATTCATGTGTTTCCCTATTTACAATGAGTCGTTGACATTATTTAAAAACATTAGGCCAGGTTGGCGTTGCAAGTTGTGTCACGGGTGAGGGCATTATATCAATGATGTGTTTGTGAAGTATAGTATCATATTGTGAGCACAATACATTGTTCATGCTCTACAACCACTGTGACCACAGATACATTGGTACACATGAAACTTGAGACGGCTTGTGGCTGTGCACCAGGGAGGCCTGCGATTTCACATATTCGTATATAATTTATCAATAATGATCAAAACATGCAAACACATGAATTCGTGTTGTTGTGCAAAATCTAATGAAAAAACATGACATTTCTTGAAGATATGACACCCCATACATTTGTTGCTGACTTGTCAATTGTCTTGAAAATTCAAGGGACCCCGCAAAAAATGTTGAAATGAAAAAAGCAGTTTTTGGCATACGTTGGAACCTTATCATTTATCTTAAGCAAAATATTGAGCAAATGTAAGAAAAACCCTTCCCAATGAAACCGTCTCCCATGGAACGGTCTATTATATCGATGATATATATATATATATATATATAACTTATACTGTATAAATTCTCTCTCTCTCTCTCTGTATATATATATATATATATACATACACACCCTACAGTGCACCGAAATGCAAGTAGGGATGCGAAGATCGCCAGCAATGAACATGGTTGCTGATCCCGCATCTCAGCTTGGTAGTCAGTCCAAATCAACACTGAATTTTAGGTGACCCTTCCATATGCACTGCTGGAACTAGTCAAGTCACCCAATTGGCCCCCAGGAGGTCCAGGTAAATAATATGAGTGGTTTTGTAGAAAACAAAAAAGTATGTCAGTCGGCGTGATCTGATACAGGTTTGCATGTTTATGCAGGGTGGTCTCGACAACGGTGTGCAAACGTCATCTTCCAGATGAGTGAGCAGGCACCCATGTACAACAATACACATGTTGTACATCTTCACTTGGATTACTGAAATGTTCCTGGTTATGGAGTATTTCTAGTCCAAGGGAAGGGGTTATCGATAAGTGATACCAACTTAGACTTAGCAATTTGAGATATCTTTCATGGGGAGCGGGAGGGGAACAGAGCCTGAGCGGAATGAATTTTATTCAGAATGTACTCGATCTGAAGCCAGGACCCTTTCACGTAGGCGGGAGCTGCTAAAGGCGTAGCTGTTTTGCATTACATACTACCATCTATTACATGTATGCTTGAATTCCTGCGCACCGTGGTGTCTGCAATTGGACATTGCGCAGACTGCCATTTTTTTCGCATCCATGGTGACATTGAAGAAGCGCATGAATTACAGAGGATTGTGCATAAAGGCATATGAGAAACCTCTGGACAGGTATGCACATTGAATGGATGGCTTGATTTTGTATTCGTGATCATTTCCCAAACAATGCGTACGTTGAAGGGTCCTCTATACGGATACCTCTAAAAGTACAAGTGAGTGCATAAATGGACACAAAATCAGTGGTGCGAGACTATGACCCCCCAACTGTGGGTCCCGTGCACAAATGGATCCCAAATCGGTGGCTTGAGACTGTAGCCCCCCAGACTATAGGTCCCCGAACTGTAGCTCCGTGCATGGACAGACCCCAAAATCGCTGGCTTGAGACAGCCCCCCAGGCCTGTAGCCTGCCAGACTATAGCCCGCCAGACTATAGCCCCCCAAACTGAAGCTCCTCAGACTGCAGGACCCCAGACCACAGGTGAGTGCATAACCCGGCCCAAAATCGGTGGCCCGAGACTGTAGCCCCCCACACTGTAGCCCCTCAGACTATAGGCCCCCAGACTATAGCCCCCCAAAGTGTAGCCCGCCAGACAACAGGCCTCTAGACTGCAAGTGAGCGCATAAATAAATCCAAAATCGGTGGCTTGGCACTGTATCCCCTCAGACTGTAGCCCCCCAGACTGTAGCCCCACGTTGAAAAAAAAACAGGTGAGTACGCGATGCCAAATCGGTTGCCCGAGACTATAACCCACCAGACTGGAGATCCCCCCAGACTGTAGCCTCCAAGTGATCCTCCTAGACCCCGTTGTTTATGGTCCTTCGCCGCCAGGGTGTAACTTATTTGTATTTTTGCTACGCTTGTCCTCTCCTCAACCAAACATCGTGGAGTCCTGCATGTGGGGATTTGGGGTGGCTGGGGGGTAATAAACATGGCAAACCATACATACCCATAGATACATAAAAATTGCATGCTAACTGTGATAACATGTCCTATACCAGTTTTGCAAAATCATCCTCGTTCATGTTCTTACAATGTGTAACATGCATGAAACATGCAGGCATATGTTCTAATGCTCAGCAAGCTCAATCAAGTTCACTAAGCATGGATGTGGGTTCAACAGCCCTGGCAATACCACCAGCATCTTTCAGCTCACATGTGCTGGGAGTTGAAACAAGTCCATGTGATGCTCCCACGCCTCCATCCATTGGTGCCCCCAGCTTTCTGCTTGCAAGGGCGGGTGGCAACTCTGGCCCCTCAACTTGACGGCCCGAGCTGCCGCTATGGGGGGAGACTTCCACTGTAAAATCTAAGTCAGGTAAGCAATTGGCAGGATCACGTCTTTGCATCTCAGACCCGGCCTCTGCCTGCGACTGTGCCACAATCCCACGCAGTTCAACAAGCATGTCTGTATCATCCTCATACGCTATTGTAAGTGAACGGAGAGCTGCCTCTCCAGCATCCACTGCCTTTTGAAAATAACCGTGATAAAGTTCAAGCTTGGCCAGCTTGGCAAAAGCAAGACCTGGGACGGGCCACTCTGTATCATAAATCTGGCGTGATATCACGCTCACTATACGTGCCCAAATCGTAGCACTGCGCCACTCTGAAGAATCAATAGCTGCATCCATGGCATCTCTTGCGATTGCTAAGCGCATGGCATGGCAATTTCCAAGGCGGCACTTGCCTGTAGACGTAGCCTTCCAAGCCGCTGCAAAGTGGTCTGCTGCTGCAGCCACATCGCCTGCAGACTCTGCCCGCTTTGCCCGCAACCATGCTGCATGTGCAGTGCGCAGCACTGCAAGGCCAGCAGGTCCATCCATCGACCCACCCAATGAAGTTTCAAGTATGCCATGGTGTGCATTCCAACAGGCACCCACATCCGAACGGACCCAGTGGCCATCATCAGTGCATTCCAACACTTCGGCAAGCATGGCATCTCTGGCAGCAGTAATAGTAAGCAAGTTACCCTGGGGAAGCGGATCAAAAAAATATTGTTCCTGAAGCCACTTGCGACGGACACAGCTCAATTCTGCGAGCTCAGAGTACGGAATGGTGAGTTCCTCTCCGGCCGCTACTGGCCGCAAAGTCCGGATGATTAAGCGCCTTCCTCGGAAGCTCTGGGCACAATTTGGTTGCTCGCCATGGTTCAGCAATGCCCCTCTGGGATAAATACCAAGACCAATGCCTCGTTGCTCTTCATCGGCAACAGTCATCGCGTTCACTGACAGGGTAGCCAGGAGCCTGGCAACTGCAAGCGTGTCAAGGAATTTTGGATCATCTGAGAAAAGCTCGTTAGACTCGAGGCCCCGCCAGACCTCACGTGTCACAATATGTGCTTCTGCAAGCAGTTCAAGCTGTCGCTTGTTCTCCAAGCTTTCCCAATGGCTCACGAGCTCAAGCCATGGAGCCTTTTGCTGTTTGATCCCTCGCCACAGCATTCGCGTCGCCAAATGTGCAGGTGCAGGCAGCCGCTGATATTTTTCCCCAGCTCCCACGCTGGCGGCCGAACGGTGCTCCTCCTGACATTATAACGGCATTGGGGAGGCAGATATGTTGTTTGTTGATGTTCCGACTTGCGTGGACGTGATGTTCAGAAGTAGTAGCAATTCATAAGGCCTGACGCTCAGTAGATATAACAGATTTATAACTAGGAACATGAATTTGCTGAATGACAATAACTATTAGGAACACAGGATGTATAAGTGTGTAACAAGTAAATCAAACACAAGGTGTGTGAGTGTCATGAGTATTACGAATGCAAACCACAATAACCATGTGAATATGAGTTACTCGAGCTAACTGTACTAGTATTACCAGCAATATAGTTGAATAAACTGAATGGGGGATTTGGTGCTTTGAGGAATACATGCCACTTGATTGGCAAATGTTTGACGCATATCGAAACGACAATATTAACATTAATTGAGCAACCCATACTGCTAAGCTATGTTCAAGTCTATTTGCATGAAGGGGCCAATTATGAACTAATCGCAAAGGCATTGCGGAGTCACGTTTATTGGTCTGCATCTCCCCCAGTGTTTCTCAATATTAGGCTCCACCCCCCTGGCAATGAAACTCCAATGGTAGTATTTGCTGCATCCTAATTGTAGTAACACAAATCCTTGTAGTACTCCGCATGAGCAGAGCGCTGCTCGCTCCGGCTACAGAAGGACAAGCCTGTTTTAGTGCAATTGAGCAGCTTGCCAGAAGGATGCTGCATTGACCAGTCACAACGCCTTCCACGTTCCTTCTCCAACAGCACTACAGCCCATGGCTCTTCAGTCACTACTGTAGTACCTGCATCGTAAGAGACAACTCCAATACGCTAAGTTTGCATACATACACAAGCACACATGACACTCTTTGTTTTGCGGTAGGAGGCACTGGATACGGCTCAAGACACATAATGACCACAACAGAGCCGTACATAAAGATGAAGCACGATAACACATCATACAGAAAATATATGCGAGTTCCGATACAGTAAGTAAAACAAATCAAATCTCATAACATACAACAAGGCGCCCACAAATGATGCCCAAATCCAAGAATCTTTCAAACGAAAAGGTCGTTATTCGGTGAGAAATCTACTAGAGCCCTTCACGGAGGGAGAACGCTCTTGCCCTTCCACCATTGAGGGCCTGCCAACTGTGGAACAAATAGTGAAACCACATATGCAGCAATCGCATTAACATTCGTGTCGCATGAGCGTTGCGTAGCCTCATGGGCCCCACTGAAATTATGCTACCCCTCCTAGGGTGCACTTGGATAATAAATGCTTTTCTTAAGTCCAGCTAGGTATCGATCCATAGCTCTTTGGTTACAAGTATGCTACCTGCAGGGAACGGTCGCACCGCCACTGCACAACGACCGCGGCCTTCCCGGAGCTCAGCAGCAATTACCCCTTCAGACTCTACCATGGCTGCCACATGCCAAGCGACACAGATCTGCTCAGTCCAGGCTGCTCGATCCAAGCATATGCATAGGCATACTCAATAGGTGCATCCATATGCACGCCTGCGCACGTAAATGTGCCATGAACAAAGCCTGAATAACCTAAAACACCTTTGAATTATGACAGAAATAAATTCCATTCCACCTTCATGGATTAATCACCCCCTAATACCCCCTATTCACCACGAATTTGCATCACGCATCGCAAATGGGTTTCGCGAAGGAGGGTCGGTCACCCAAAGCCGTCTGCCCACCTATGGATACATAAGCAAATGCAAATAAAACATCTGTATCGTTCAAAACTATCAGCGGAAACACATATACACGGAGGCAGAGCCGCATGCCTGGAAAAATAAGGAGAACAACATCTTGGGGAAGCCTACCTTCAGCTGCAGCTTGGTGCGCCATTGGGAGGAAGCCGGTTCGAGAACGCCGAGTAGGCACGAAACGAAGGAGTATACCCAGCATACTAAGCCCTCACACATACTGATGCACCAACCTGAACGGTCCCGCACAGGACGAGCCAGGAAAACCGGCCAAGCGGAGAACTATACACTGGCAGCCCAACCCAAGACCGAACTAAAACCTCCCAGGGCCCAAAGCGCGATGCAAAGACATTGAAGAGACTGCGAGGGTGCTAAGGGCCACCGGACGGCGAAAGAAAACTGCCATGCATATAAACACGTTCAATGGGGTAGGGGTACCAAGGACGGGACTGCGACCGACGACCGAGGAAGCAACAGGCACGATGAAGGAAACCACCGCGGCCGGCCCCGGGGGGGAGTGGTGGGTGTAGCAATTGGAGGGATGAGTAAACAAATATAGTGTTGCAACTCATACAGGGAAGCCGGGGGGCTAATCCATGAAGGGTGTCTTTATTAATCATGGAGGGGGGAAATTAATCTCAGGTCCGGTTATGGTATAATGTAAAAAGTGGGGTAGAGCATACTACGGGTGTTAGTATAGCATTACACGTACATACATACATATACCGGTGTGTATATATATATATATATATCATAGCACTTGGCCGTGAGGTGTGGTAAATATGGACTACACTCGCATGCCACAATATATGAAATTATGAAGATATTCACATTAATATTCCAATGCAGAATATTCGAAAAACTAATAAAACTCCTTCGCATGTGCCAGTGGGGCTATGTCTATAGCCAATGGGTGCCTGTGGGGCCATGTCTATAGTCAATGGGTTGGTTCCAGAAGCAAGGCCCCGACAAGGGGGAGCCCCCCCCAGCTCGAGAAAGTCCCGAACGAAAAAAACATGAAGTTGTCATGAACAAAACTTGTTTTGTATTGCAATTTACAATATTCCTACATTGTCAGGTAATAAACACAATTGGAAATCCGCATGTTTTTGATCTCTCCAAACAACAACTCTAAAATGGTAAGTTTTCAATTGTGTTAGCCACCGAAAACTTGCCAAATGCTATAAGTTACTTACAAAACACGGTTCTTCATGGAATCCACAAATTTGTTTGTGTTTTCTTTTTATTTTGATTTTTTCTGGGCTTTCTCCACCTGGGAGGGGCTCCCCCATCCGGGGCCGCGCGACCAGCCAGCTGGGCTTGATGAAGGCAGATCAGGCTGGCCTTAAGGATTCCATCGGCTTCCTTAAAGATTTGAATGAAATTCCTTTAGGATTTCATTGATTTGATATCCAGAGACCAAAACTTAGCCAGGGCAAGTACAGAAGGTAACACTACCTTGAATCTAGAAGACTATAATTATGAATTAAGAGGACACAAGAGGAATACTAAAGGTACAGATAACTGGACTGCCACAGAGCTCTTATAAACACCCTGTGGATATTCAATAGACATTCGATAGGCATCCATATAAACTCTATAGAAATCCTGTTGAGCTGAATCATATAGACTCTTGTAGAGACCCTATAGAAATCCTACGGAAAGCTTTATAGACATCCTACAGAAATCCTATACTGCCATATAGAAATCCTATATGCATCCTACGGGGAGCCATTGACATCCCATAGAAATCCATATAGTCATCCTATACGCATCAAGAGGAACCCTGTAGAAATCTATAGGCATCCACTTAATGGCATTGCTCCCAATGACAATGGGCATTGCACCCAATGGTTGGGCTGAACCATACAGACTCTTATAGAAATCCTATAGACATCCCTTAGAAATACGACCGAAAGCTTATAGCCTTTCCATGCAAATCCAATTGTAACTTATGAAAATCCTATAACCTATAGAAATTCAAGGACATGTAAGGGAGCATTGCAACAAGGGTTGAGCTGTATCATACAGACGATTACAGAAATCATATAGAAAGCCTATACCCATCCTATAGAATTCCTGCAGTCACGTATCGACATCCTATTCCTACGGCAAAGCCTGTAGACATCCTCTAGAAATCCTAAGATCATCTTTAGAGATCCTATAACAATCTATGGAAACCTACAGAAATCAATAGAAAACAATGGAAATCTTCTAGAACACTCTAGAACTCCAGTATAAATCTTATTGAAAGCCTATAGACATCCTAAGCCTATAGAAGCCTACAGCCTCCTGTCAGAAGACATCTTATGAACATCCTGCGGATATCCAATAGACATCGCACAAGCATCCATAGAAACTCTATAGAAATATATATATATATATATATATATATATCAAACATGTTTAGAGCTGAATCATAAAGACTCTTATAGAGACCTTATACAAATCCTACGGAAAGCTTTATAGACATCCTATTGAAATCCTAAACTCACTTATAGAAACCCTATGTGCATTCTACGTGGGACCTATTGACATCGTATAGAATTCCACATAGACATATAGACATCTTATAGAGGCTTCCATAGAAATTCTGCAGATATCCATAGAAATCCTCTTAATTAATGGGCATTGCACACAATGACACTGGGCATTGCACCTAATAATTGCGCTGAATCACGCAGACTCTTCTAGAAATTCTGTAAAAAAAAAGCGGTAGGACATCCTACGGAAAGTCTGTAGCCTTCCTATGCACATCCAATAGTAACTTATAGAAATCCTACAGTAACCCATGGCAATCCTATGAAATTCAATGGGAACATTGCAACTAAGGGCTGAGCTGAATCATACAGACTGTTATAGCAATCCCACGGGAAGCCTATACACATGTTATAGGAATCCTACAGTCACATATAGAAAACCTATAGAAGTCCTATGGCAAAGCCTGTAGACATCCTATAGAAACCCTTTGAAATCCTATAGGAATGCACAGAAGTCTACAGAAATCCGGAAAACAATGGAAGTCTTATAGGAACACCAATAGAACTCCAATATAAATTTTACTGAAAGCCTATGTACATCCTACAGAAAGCCTATAGAAGTCCATCGCCTCCTGTTAGATGTGGTATTTTTACATTCGTTATCATTTAGTCCATGTAATATGATTAAGTTGTTTTTGTTCGTTATCCTTTATTGGGGTGTAATTTTCGTGAGTTGCTATTTTTATGATAATTTGTACCTCTTTCAAAAGCATTGGGTTTTGCCATGCCTCACGGCAAAGTACTCTACATAAACTATATATATATATATATATATATATATATATACGCTAGTTTCGCATGGGCGCCTTACGGCGCCAATGAGTTCGTACATAGTAGAGTCCGAAGTAGTAAAGTGACTTCAAAGGGAAAATTATATTTACGGTGTTTCCGAGGGCTCAGCCGATCAAAATGGAAGATAAGGCAGCACTAAGCACAGTCAGTGCCAAGGGAGTGCTCCAAGCTCCAAGTGGCAATACCACGAAATACTTTCTTGTCTAAGTGCAAAGCAGTGCAGTGGTTTCGAGGGAGAGATAAGCAAGTCAGAACTATGCACGGACACAGCCGAAGAAGTATTGCATTCTTAATGCACTAGCAGGTTCAGCCGAGCAAGGTTTGGTATTCACAGTGTTTTAGAAGGCTCCGCCGAGCAAAGAAGGGTATTTACTACGTATTCGAATGTGCGAAGCAGTGCAATGATTTCGCAGGAAAGATAAGCAAGTCAGAACAACGCACAGGTGCAGCCAAAGAAAACACTGTATGTATTGTGCTATAAAAGGTTCAGTCGAGCAACGTATGGTATCCACTGTGTTTTAGAAGGGTCCGCCGAGCAAAGTATGGTATTTGAAATGTTTTCGAATGTGCAAGGCAGCGCATCGATTTCGAAGGAAAGATAAGGGAGCCAGAACGAAGCATTAGCACACCCAAGGCAGCGCAGTCATTTCGAAGGAAAGATAAGAAAGTCAGAACTAAACATAGGCACAGCCAAGGCAGCGCAGTGATTTCCAAGGAAAGATACGTAAGCAAGTCAGAAGGCACAGCCAAGGCAGCACAGTCATTTCGAAGGAAAGATCAGAAAGCCAGAACTGAGCATAGGCACAGCCGATGGAGCTTGGTATTCACTGTGTTTTAGAAGGCTCAGGCAAGCAAAGCATGGTATTTACTGTGTTTGAGAAGGCTCAGACCGTCAAAGTATTTTACTGTGTTTTCAAAGGCGCAGTGATTTCGCAGGAAAGATAAGAAAGTCAGAACTAAGCATAAGCTATAAGGACAGCCAAGGCGGCGCAGTGATTTCGAAGGGAAGATAAGAAAGTCAGAACTAAGCATATGCACAGCCGAGGACGCTTGGTATTCACTGTGTGTTAGAAGGCTCAGGCGAGCGAAGCATGGCATATATTGTGTTCGAGAAAGCTCAGTCGAGCAAAGTATGGTATTTATTGTGTTTTCGAAGGCGCAGTGTTTCCGAAGGAAAGATAAGAAAGTCAGAACTAAGCATAGGCGCGGCCAAGGCGGCGCAATGATTTCGAAGAGAAGATACGAAAGTCAGCACTAAGCATAGGCGCAACCGAAGAAACTTGGTATTCACTGTGGTTTAGAAGGCTCAGGCGAGCAAAGCATGGTATTCACTGTGTTTGAGAAGGCTCAGTCGAGCAAAGTCTGGTATTTACTGTGTTTTCGAAAGCTCAGCTTACGAAAACATACTATTTACTATGTGTTGGAAGGCTCAGCCAACAAAGAATGCTATTTGAATGTTTTCGAAAGCTCAGCCGAGCAAAGTATCCTATTTACGATGTTTTCGAAGCTTCCGAAGGTCCACAATATGGCTGAAACTCGAGCGAGAGCGCAATCGATGTGCCAAACCTCGTGCGGAAGCTCATGTTTGGACAAACCTCGAGCGGGAGTCATGTCTGGAGCCAAACCTCGAGCAAAGTATGCTATCTATGATGTTTTCGAAGCTTCCGAAGGTCCACGATGTGGCTGAATGTTGAGCGGTAGCGTAATTGATGCACCAAACCTCGAGCGGGAGCTCCTGTTTGGAGCCAAACCTCGAGCGAGAGCTCATGTTTGGAGCCTAACCTCACGCGGGAGCGCAGGTTTTTTGACAACAGCATTGTATTTACTATGTTTCCAAGGCTCGGCCGATCAAAGCCTGCATTTTCGAACTTTCACTTTTCACGTTGTAACTTTTCACCTCAAACAGCTAGAGCAACCTAATACTCAATATATATATATATATATATATATATATAAAAATCCGGTGCATCATTGCGGTCACATGTGACCGTGCAGGTTAATCTACACGTAGTTCCGTCTCGCTGCCACCCTGCCGCATTCTTCGGACAACCAGAACAGAAAGTGCAAGGCTGATTTCATTGCAAACATCATCCCATAAGCTTCTGCCATATTGTTGCTCCGTATCCCAAGTTTCCTGCCCTTCTGATAAAGCAGGCCCTTGTGCTCAAAGCTACCGCCCGTCCATAGACCCCACCACGCACAATTGCCATGAGAGGCGTCACCAGGATTACCACGGCTTGCACCGTCAAAGGAAAATAGAAAGTCAGCACGATTATCGGCACCACGTTGGAGAAGATATTCATAGAAGCTCCGAATATTTTCTGGACAACACATTTCGAAATTTCCTTCGTCCAGCGCCCGATTTGCAGCCGCATCCGCTGCCGAGTTGTTGCCTCTTGGGGTGTGAATCACTAGGTCCCTGTGCTGGAAAGGCCGCGCAGAAAAACCTTGCACTAGCTGTCGCAAAGCCTCATGAGCAATTTTTACAGGTCTCGTCAAGTCTGCATGCATGGTCCTCGAGCGCCCCAAACAGCAATTGACCAAAAATTCAGAGTCTCCCACTATTGCTAGAAAAGCACCATCTCGAAGAAACTTCAACACAGAAAACGCATGAAACACCTTTTTATGGTCTGCTGCATTGGTATAACTATTCGTCAGACACAACAAGACATCACCGAGCTGGTCAATACTGCACTCGTCGTCGC
>Ga0099797_100215_pt1 | contig 37773 bp, 20 predicted proteins | sample Uncmet_Sort48C_1_FD_89871 | JGI IMG/M metagenome (GOLD analysis project Ga0099797, IMG submission 89871) | Marine eukaryotic communities from CALCOFI LINE 67, Pacific Ocean - C012_Sort48C_1 | ecosystem: Environmental > Aquatic > Marine > Oceanic | place: Pacific Ocean: Monterey Bay | collected... | reverse complement strand
AGACACGATCGCGGGTGTGCTGGAGTCCGCGTACGGAGAAGGTGACGAGCCGTGGCTTGCGGCGCTCAAGGCGAAGGAAGATACCGTCCTGGACAGTGCTAAATAATATCAAAACATCTAAATTCCAACAAACACGTTTTATTTCATCCGAACTTCTTCCAACCTCAAGTACTTCGCAAGATGTTCATAACGCCCTCGTATACGACAAATATTGTTCCATGCAACGGAAACGCTCTCATGAGGGCAATTCCGGTTCCCCTAAAGAATACAGGCCACCCTTCCTGCTTCAGGCTTATCTTGAAACAGTCTATCATGCCAGAGTACGTGCCAACGGGTGCGCTCTGTAGCTTTGTCTTTACCACATCGATGCAAAAAATAGGGGGCAGCCAAGTGAACGCACCGGCCGTCCCGCCTGCAATTGCTTGGCTGGGGACCTCCCCAATGCGAGGCTTTAGCGCCGCCTTCATTTTTTCGTAGACAACAAAGTAGAACAAATACTGTGGGACTTCTCGGGCAATGGTGGAACCCAGGCCTTCGAACAGCCCTGTCCGGAGCCCATCGGTCCGGAGTAAATCGGCAGCGCATACCAGACTGTTCGAGTACGGCGCCTTGGTCACACTGGAGTTTCTAATCTGCATGACAGTTTTCACCCGCTCAATCGGCGTCCTTACGATACCACTAAAGAGCCCTGCATTCGCCCCTACAGCCAATTCTTCCCACAGTGCCAGCTTTCTCCCTGGATTATTCCCTTTCAATGCCTTTGATCCAGCACTTTGCACTCCAAAGACGGTAGAGTTGATTGCTCCGTACCCAAGAGCAGGGGAAAGCAGACCTCGGTAGAGCGACAACAAACCCTCCTTTTGCACCATGCGCCGGACCACCAGGATAGCGCTGTTGTTATACTCGGCCGGCCGTGTCTGAAGCCTGCATTTTATCGTATCGAGAGGGAACATGATGCTCAATCCGCTGATCCCCGCCACCGTGCCGGCAAACGGTTCGTGCCACCCTCTGCCCGGCATCTTGAGAGGCGACACACAAATCACCTTCTTTGCGTCTCTTCTTTCCTTTCGTTCAATTAGTACATGTATGTAGAAGAATACGTTGTATTTATCAATTGTCACATCATCAAAACCAATTAGACATTGATCGACTACAAAGTAGGTTATCTTCAACTTACTTCTTCTTCATTCGCACAATCATCATCTCATCATTATTAAATTATTATAATATATTTTATCTATCATATTTTTTATTAAAAGATATTATGCTACTTGCTATACCTATATTATATTCTTATATAATATATAAAAAAACGAATAAATTTATTTATTATTTATTATATAAAATTCTCTTTTCTTTTTTTCATCCTCCCTCCACCCTCCATCAATGATCACAATGATGAGCTCATAATATTAAAATATATTAAATAAAAAAATGCGAAGAAAGAAGAAGAAGAAAAAGAAAGAAAAGAAAGAAAGAGATGATGAATATTATTTGTGTTGAACGTCTTTTCTTACATTTTATGTATATGTATCATATATATACTGTAAAGAAGAAGAAGAATGTTTTGAATGAATGATTTTCTATCGATGTATGCAGTTTAAAAGAAGAGGGAGCATCTGTGTTCGGGCACACGACCTTTCGTTTTGCAAAGGAAAGGCATTAATAAATCCTTGCATTTAAAAGCTACGAAAGTGTACTGCGTAAATACGAGGAATTAAATTCGCCCAACCGTTGAAGTAATTTCATGGTAGGCGACGGCCTCCGATATTATACTGGGCATGGCGTCATTTTGCAACAAGTATTTCCTGGAAGGGCCGCAGTTTGAAGAGGGCAAGCGCGCTCGGGAAGGTAAGCATCGGTGGAGGCGGGTGGTCGGCCTTGTCCTTCCAGCTGCTCTGGTCCACTTTATATGGTGGCCAGCGATGGCAATGGACGGATCATGGGATATGTTTGTGGAAAAGGAGGGCGGGACTGGCCCGCCACGGTGGTACTTGGCAGTAACGATGATGTTTGGCAGCTTTCTGGCTGGGGCAACTTCGGAAGGAGGGGCTGCGGTGGCCTTCCCCGTCATGACCCTCGCGCTCGGTATCCCGCCGCCGGTGGCCCGGGATTTTGGTTTTATGATCCAGTCTGTTGGAATGGTCGCAGCTTCGTTCGTCATCGTGTACACTGGGGTCCGCGTAGAGTGGAGAGGGATCCTCTTCACCACAGTTGGTGGCGTCGTAGGGGTGGTGTTGTACTTGCAGTTCGTCCGTTTGCCCCCGGCGTTTAGTAAAATGTGCTTTGTTTGCACATTCGGCGCGTTTGCGGTCTCCTTGAGCTGGTTAAATCGCCACCCTTCCAGGAAGACGTTTTACCTTATTTCAGAATGGAACGAACAAGCCCCGATCGTGAACAGAAAGTCCATTGCATTGGTCTTCACGGGGGTAGTTGGGGGGCTTTTGACCGGCATGAGCGGGTCAGGGCTGGATATCTTTAGTTTTGCCATTTTGACGCTACTCTTTAGGGTGAGCGAGAAAACTGCAACGCCAACGTCCGTCGTGCTTATGGGCATAAATTCCGCCGTTGCTTTCTTTTACAGACAGGTAATTATGGGAGGAGTACACCATGAAGCCTGGGGGTACTTTTTTGTCTGCATTCCCATTGTAGTCGTTGGCGCCCCCCTGGGATCCGTCATTGGCTCCTATTTCCACCGGTTGACCCTTGCGTACCTTGTCTGCATTCTCGATTTTGTTCAATTCGTTGGGGCTCTCATTGTCGTAAGGCCGTGGCTTCACACGAACCAAGGCGGGGCAACCGACGCGCCAGCTTTGCTGTGCCTTGTCAGCGTCTGCGTCCTCTTTGGCTGTGCATTTTTGTTTTCAGCACTAGCGAAGAAAGGGAGACGGTTTGTTGAAACCCCACCACCAACTACTGCGGAGTTGACCATAATTTAATCAGATAGGGAATTTGTTTAGTTAGTATATTATTATATGTACTTATATTGTCATTTAATAGTCGTCTACGTATTTATTTCAGTTCCAACCCTAATCCTATCTTGATGGTTTAACTTGATTTTTTAATTTCTTAATTTCGTTTCGTTGTTGATGGTTCATACTTATATACTATTTTTGAGTTAGGGTCACTTGGAGAATCAATCATCCCTTTATTGCCAGAACTCGAATAGAACCCGAGGCGCAGTGTCGGCATCTACCACGGAAAACTTCGTAACAGCATGGAAGGTTATCATACTGCTTCTTCAACTTCTTCTTTTTTAAGCGTCTGTCAGGAATCTACAACTACAAAGGCATAGTAAAACAACCTCGATACCGAATTCACCTGATCGCGCCGCCTTTACGAAGGCGGCGCGGCTGACATTGCCGTGTCTCTGGTCCAACTTGTCTTCCGAGCTTCAAGTAGCATTGGATGTTGTCTTCGCATCGGTCGCATATTTTGTCGAATACCGCTCGAGCGCAAGCTGGGTTTGGAGCACGACCAGTGATTTCAACTGTAGCAACAAGAACACGGTCGAAGTTACGAGTGGAGCACTCGTCTTCTTCGTCGTCCAACTCGTCCGGACACCAGTATCGTCCATTATAATGGATATAAATACACTTGCTGCCAACTGCTTCGTCGTCCTGTTCGTCGAAACTTTGTTGGCCGTTCCAAGGGTGACGACGACCAGATAGTCGTCGTGGTTGGTGGGTTAGGGTTAGGTGGCACTCAGGCATCGTTAAAGACAAGTCTCGTCCTCGTGTCATGATACAGTTGACGTCGTCTTCGCACTCGTCACAGACCCCGTTGAATATATCCTTCGTGCAGACTTTCACCCACTCTGGCATATCCTTGTATCGTGGCATGTGGGGTGACGTTGTGTAGGCTTTTTCAATAAACGAATAGAAGTTATCAGGGGTACAGTAGTCTTCCATTTCGTCCCCATAGCGGTTGAAGCCTCTGCCCTGAGCTTCCGCGCTCGAAAGCAAAGCTATCGCAACGAGCGATAATAAAAGTAAAGTTGTTTTCATTTTTCGTTTACGGCTTGGGGGTCGAGGATTTGTTTGTTGTTCTGTTTTTATGGCGTGTTTTGATACTTGTTTCGCATCTGTTTTCTTTTCAGCGTGTACCGCGCACGCAAAAGGAAACTGTCCCTGTGGAACCGAACGCGCGATAGAAGAATAAAGAAATAAAAGACACTTACTTACTTATAAGGACATAGGGTTAATAATAAGATTGTTTTGGATCTTAAAAAATGTTGCCTCCTCCTTTTTTTTTTTTAAATGTGGTGCTGAAACTTCTCTTCAAATAAAAATTCTTTTCCTTTTTTTTTATTCAGCTAGCAGTTTAATCAGTAATTTAATCAGATAGGAAATTTGTTTAGTTAGTATATTATTATATGTACTTATATTGTTATTTAATAGTCGTCTATTATAACACCAAATAATTTTTGAGGATCGGTTTTTACATCGGTTTCATATTTTTTTGGATATTTATTACTACGACCTCGTTTCCCAACTACTGTTCTTTGTTCTTTGAGGAGGTGGTGGATTGCCATCATCGAATAATTAAAATTATAATTATAAATAATACCGGTAAAGAAGTATAATACTACTAATAATATATATTATTATATTTATAATTCTACCGTACTACTTGCAGTCTTGCAGTGTACGGTAAATCCCAAGGAAAATCTCGATAGACTTTGCTGTTCACGGTGGTATTGTTTGACGACATAGGACAATAAACTATTATACAAACAAGATTGAATAATAAAGCTTTCAAGTAACACCATCCAATTTATTTACAGAAACAAGATTGAACACTAAAGTTTACAAGTAACACCATCCAATATACATACAACTATGTCTACCAACAGCAACGCAGTCCACGCGTTCGGCACGCCTGGAAAGAGCGTTAAAGTTGTGCCTTCGGGTGAGCACGGCACGGAAGTCGAAGCCCACGCGCGCCACGGCTGGGCTGTGGCAAAGACTGCCGTGAAGCTCGGTACCTTTCAAAAAATGATGAAGCACAAGAAAAAGGTTGCAGCAGCGCTGACCCTGAAAATCACAATAATCGTGGTTGTTCTCGTCATTGTTTTTACAGCGGGGGCCGTCGCCTTCGCGGCGAAATCTGGAAAAGCCTGCAAGTACACGGGGAAATTTTGCAAAGCCGAGCCCAAACCAAATCCTAAAGCAGCAAAAGCACTTTCCTTTGGGACCCAGTCTGTAATCCCCCCGAAGACAGACTCCAGGCGGAGGCGCCAGCGGGAGCTGAAAGAGATATCCCTGAAAGATATGGCGCACGTTCTTCGCGGCATCCAGATTGGCAAAAGCCGCAGGCTTGCAATTGACGTGACGAAATTTCCGGAAGACTCCGAATACGCAATGCACGAGACTTCGTACTTCGTGTCGGAAGAGTCGGCAGATGCAATGAACATGGTAAACATGATATTCTGTGACATTGCGCAGCTACGCCCAGACCAGTTCGTAGACCAACCCGCATACAAAGCGATGGTTAACGAGGGGCTCTGCACCTCAGGTGGATCAAAAGTTGACTGGACGGTTAAGGTTGAAAGTATTGGGGACGTAGAAACGTGCGTTGCTGATGCAACGGAGGAAGACCTTACCTGCGGTTATAAACTGAAAATTTGGTTTGATATGGGTAGTACTATACTGGTATTTGTTGAAGTCTGGAACCCACAAAATAATGTTGTACCGAAACTGAGGTTACGCTTCTCTGATGAAGCCGGTACAATGACAGGTTTACTCACAAAAGAAGTCAGCGGAACCACCCTCGACTTGGCCTTTGGAATGTGGCATACACAGTATGGCGCGATGAGCAATATTCATGTCATTTATGATACTGTAACGAAGAATGGAAAGGTTTCTTCTTCATCTCCCCCGAACACTTTTAAATTGGCCTTTGACAACGACTTTGCAAAGAAAAACAAAAATTCCGATCCAGACATTTGCCTGGACTTGCGCGACCCGGACGAAGTCGGGAACGGGTATGTGTTGTTTGACAAAGACGGGAAAAGTATGATCTTTCAGGAAGGTTTTCCCGTCGAAGCGGACGTCAGTGGAACCACTTGCGAAGCATGGGTAGGCTACCACGGTCTACATGTTCAAGGCCAACCGTCATGCCAGAGCGGGTTTGCAGACGGCAAGACTGTCAACAAAATTAACTACGACGCCTCCGGGACCAGGACGCCTTATACGATCAAGATCGCCCACGGAAAACTATGGAAATATACGAAGAAGTCAATTACGTTGGGCGAGCTTAAGGGAATGCCCCTAACGGTTGGTCACGGCTCCGATGCCAAAGTAATTGCATGGAATGGAACTCACCTCGTGAAGGTGGGGGAAACTGGAGGCACATGCTACGCCAGGGATACCAATGCGAAAACAGCCGCGACAAACCAAAAATCATGCTACTGTAATGGGACGACGGACCTTGCTGATTGGTGGACAAAGGACAAGCATTATTTTGACGAGAGAGTGAAACGAATCGATCCTGCAGTACCGTTCCATGTCGATTCCTCCGAATTCCCTTGGGGAATGCAAGTAAGAAGCGAACAATTTCATGGGGACATTGCGCTGGACATCGCACCAGTTGCCACAATAGGGCTTTCGGGCTCAAAATCGTTTACTGCAGGGCATACAGTTACCCAGGGTAGTAATTTCCAAGGCACGGTGACGGAGACTTCGGCCGGTGTGTTTACAAGCTTCGCACCCTGCAACGCCGGTATCAACATTACTCACGTAACGCCTGCAAAGTACAATCATAAGTGCGGCGACAATTCTGCCACGGTGCATGGTAAGGACTCGTCGTGCTCTATTCATGAAGGCGCCATATTGACGCAGGCCGTAACAGGAGCCACCGGGGTTGTCACGTCCCATGGATGGGTTGGACACGAGGTTGCGTTTCGAACTACGTCTGGCACGTTCGATGCAACGAATGAGATAACAGTCTCGACGCCTTCAGATTTGAATGGCCACTGGCAGTGGACGAGGATTGCAGGATCGTTTACGCCCCAGGGCTCGATTGCGAACACGCAAAGGATTATCAAGGTGACGGTTACATCGGGAGAGTTCCAACAGGCGCAATGGACGGGCTCGGGTTGGTCTACTGTTGATAAACTTATGGTAAACAATGTGGATTTTGGGATGCCGCAATGGGGTTATATGTCCCATGGCGTACTGAAATCCCAGCCTAGCGCTTCAACTGTTGTTGCATACACCATACGGGAGATGGTCATGCCAGGCGACACCGTCCCACAATTATTGTGTTACGAACGATGCCCTAAAGCATCCGATATAGACACTTGCACAAACGATAACTGTTTCCATGATAAACCCTCTATTCTGGCCGATGCAAGTGTAAACGACCGGGGCTCCGGTTGCACTGGCACCCCCACGTTCACCTTTTCAAACATACAGGGCTCTCCTGCAATGACAGGCGTTATCGATAACAATGGGGAACTCGCTTCAGTTGAATTGACAAATGTCGGGCACACCTGCAGCGACGAGCAGAGTACTCCAACAGTTGCAGTCGGGGGTTTAAGCTGCACAAAAACTCCAACCGTCAACGTGAAGTGTCAAACTGAGACTGACGACCCTTCCACGTTTGCCCAAGCAATTATGTTCGACTACAACGCATTAAGTGGTGATTTACAACAGAATGGGTCTACGGTTGCGCGGGCATGGGTGAATAACCAAAGTCCACACATACACTCCGGCGCTATGTTTGAAGGGACAACCGCAAACAAAAACGCCTTAAAATGCGAAAACAACCCCAATCAGGTATGCTACCACAACGTTCGCAGTGAACTGTCGGTTTTCTATGAGTGGGAAACGTCCAGCCATCATAGCAAGAGGGTGACACTAGTTGACGGGGACGGCAAGGCCGTGAAATTTGATCAACCGAAACCAATGTCCTACGTTCATTCGGGCACTGAAAGTAACTCTGGGGTAAATTACGATGGCAGCAATCTTCTGCTCTCTTACGACGGACAATTGACGGGCTTCCCCACCTTTTGTATGGATCAAACCACGGGCAAGGCCGCAGACTGCGACCCATGGTCGCGGCAAACGCCAGACATGTTTATCCCCGACGGCGCTTTGATAACTGATGTGAAAGATGGCACCGAGTACGTTGTCAAGGCAGGGGAAATCGAGCAGATCATGAAGCTGGCTGACAACAGCTCTTCCTGCAGTTCGTTGGATACGACAACAGGCATACCGGCTGTGGTGGCCCAGAGCGATTACAAGGCCTTTACGCTTGGAACAAGGCCTGACTTGGCAGATGTACAAGCCGTTGTTCTGGAAGGGGTACTCCTTGCCGACCTTGAGAAACGGGCCGCGGAAGAAGCCGCTGCAGCGTGAATGAATAACAGACAATGTGAAGTCATTCAAAAGTGTTCGATGAAACTGACCGAACTTATAAATAAGTACAACCTAAACGTAGTCTCCTCGTCTCTTCCTATTAGATATTCTAAAAATGTCAATCCATCAATCATTCTCTCTCGTCCGTTCTTCTTCTTTCTTTCTACGTACTATTCCTATGTTATTACATGTATATTGTTTTTAAAATCTTCTTATAATTTATTTTATATTTTATTTATAATTTATAATAAAATATATGAAAATGATGATACGATAATACGATAGAAAAGAAGAGGATTTTATATATAATAGTCTATCATACAACAACAACATCAAGTGAAGAAGAAAGAGAATGAAGAAGAAAGACGACACGAAAAAGGAAGCAATAGAAGGAGGAAGAAAGAATAGGAGAAGGAAGGAAGAAGGATGGACGCATAATAATAAATTTTAATATATTTATTTAATAAATAATTATAAATAATTAACACAGGTTACACGGTTTTCAACTCTTACATTACGTTTAATCTTTTGGTCTTAGAAAAGAAAGGGAGTATTCCTCTTCTACTGTGGTGGCGAGTTCGTTTTTTAAAAATAACTATTTTTACAAACACTTTGCAGACCATGAAATCTACTTCATTAGCAATTTTATTTGCCTGCCTTTGCCAGGTATCTATGGTAGTGGGGCGGTCGGAACCGGCACCTCCCCACAAACCGACCCCCCACGAGCCAATATTTGAACCGCTTGTCCAGCATGCTCATTTTGGCCGCTTGGACCGGGTGAAGAGGCATTTGGCGGATGCAAAGGACGAAGACGAAAAGCAGCGCATGCTTGACGTGAAAGATGAGAGACATGGAAGAAATGCCCTCATTACCGCCCTGGAACGTTTCAATCCTGATGTAGCCCGGCACCTAATTGAAGAGGGTGCCGATGTAAATTCAACAGACAAGTACGGCCACACTGCATTGCATTGGGCGTTGTGGAGACAAGAAGTTGATATTGCAGAACTTTTGATCGAAAAGGGGTGCGATGTCAACCACCCTGGTCACACCGACAAACCGGCGCTTCTTTGGGTAGCGGCTCACGTCGAGTTGAAAGATCACGATTACTTGCTGCATCAATTGGTTGATGCCGGCGCCAACGTTGATGCTAGGGACAATAATGGGGATACTGCCCTCATCATATCATCAATGAACGGACACGAAAATTGCGTAAAAGCTCTTCTGGAAAAAAAGGCTAACCCAAATTTAATGAACTATCGAAGGCAGAGTGCCCTTTTTGTGGCCGCAATGAACGGCCACACAGGTATTGCGAAAGACTTGCTCAACGCAGGCGCAGACATGGACGTGAAAAGTTCCGACAACCTATCAGCTTATGAAATTGCTAAACGGAATGGCAGAAGACATATTTACGACATGATGGACAAAATTCGAAGCGAAAAAGAATTAAAGAAAGAGGAGTTGTGAAAAGCCTTCCCTGCCTCCCACACACAACTTTTTATTTTATAATTTTGCTTCTCATTATTTTTTTAATTTTTCGTAAACGTTTTTTATTAAAAGAGATTTGGTTTTTATTAATTTGATATTGTTATATTAAGTGTAATAATATTATTATTTACTCGTAGTAGTATGAAAAAATAATTAAATTTAGCGTCCTCATACCATAATAAAACAAGAAAATTGGCTGTTATTTAAGTGTAATTAAAATTAATGTACTGCGAACTGCGAACTGAACTCTAGATTTAGACAATTCAAGGTTTACATTCCTTCATGTGATAAACACTGAATTAGGTTTTTTTAAATTAAATAAAATTATATATTGATAGCGCGCGCTTGATTTTCATATTTTATATCGGCAACCGAGGCCCCACTCTAATCGTGTTTGCGTTCAGAACTCCCTTGCGTGTGTCTGCCGCAACAGGCTGCGATCAACAGCAGGACTATATCGATCACAATAATAGTCGCGGCCGTAAATATCATTTTAGGGGCAAATATAGCCCAGACCATTAAATGACGCCTCGCAAACATCGTGAATCCAAGCACTACCAACAAAACGATCGAATAAAACCCACCGTAAACGACAAGGAAAAAGAAGCGGCTGCTGGGTCCCATCCGCATGCGCTGCACAGTGTCAAAGCCAGTCCACACAAGAACCGGTGCGGCCATCGTGACGATGAAAGTGTTAAGAAACAATTGCGTACCAGAGAAATAAAAATGAAACCCGTCCAATCCCACGTACGCAGACGCAATGTGAAGACCATTGAAGTTACTGTTGTGCCCAGTGGCAAAAAATGAGTTTTCTGTCACAAGCCACACCAGCACTGCCCATGCGATCAAAGTTTTATGAAATGGCCTGCTCGTGCCCTGGGCTGGAAAACGGTCGAACTGGCGCAGCATTCCGATTGCCAAGCTGAGCTGGGCGTATACAGATAGCAGTATCAAAGGCGAGCGTGGGCCCAGCAGTAGCGCTGCCCCAGGCACCAACGGGAACGACCATAACCAGGCAGCATTAAGGCTTTTGAACCTGCGATCTTCCTCCTCTGGCCAACGGCTTTGAAAAATAATTGTAGCGAAAGAGAGGACAACACTTGCAGCGTAGATTCCCCGAGGCAAAACAATCCTTGCTAGATACAATTTTTCTGACGTGCCGTTGTTCACGAGTGCCCAGTACACGACCACCCCGAAGGACAGTGCAAATGATGCCGAAGTTACGGCGATGTAGAGCCCACCCAAATTTGACCCCTGACGCCAGAGCTGTACATACATGCCCAATAGTAACACCACCAACGGCAGCAAAGATCGCACCGGGTCCATGTCTGTGGACATGGATACTCCCCCCTCTGCTTCACTTTCTGTTCGCGCAGGGTAAATTTGAAGGATTTTAACACAGCAAGCCAGCATCAGGGTTGGCCAGGCGAATCTACGCTGCATATCGAACGCGCGCGCACCCCACACTTGGTAATGCTGGGCTGCAGATAAGACCCCAAAAGCCGCGCTGGCGACCATGATCAAAAACGGAAGTATCCTCTGGTGAGCTTCCATAAAGCTGTTCGAAGTAAATGTGTATGCGTATGCGAACGCCAACCCCAAGGAAACGGTAAGTCCAACGCTGCTTGGCTTCGAAGTCACTTTGGACGTTCGAGATTGTCGTATAACATCTTCGATGTTCGCGGTGCTCGGTGGACCGCCTGAGCGCACACCTTCACCAGGAGAAATCGAGGACGAACCTTTGCTGGTTCTTGGTCCCAGCAACTGGCATCCCCTAAATAGAAAGTAGCAGGAGTTCAAAAGCGCGAAACATGCGAGGCCGTGCGCCAGTTTGAAGTGCCCGACGTTTATTCCCTGCCAACGTGCAATCCCCAAGGCCACGCACCCGCACGCAGCAAAGTTGAATGCGCTAGAACTGATTACCCCTAACGCGTCGGCGCTCTTGGGAAGATCAGGTCGGTGCAACATGGCAGCCCGAACGTACGAGCACATCACTGTCACAAAGGCCAGCGCAATGCTCCACCCCATCGACACCAAATCAAACTGAGTCCACATTATACGAAATGCCCTCATATTTTCATCCAAATACTTTGTGTACGACTGGAGGATCTTCACGGACTCTGCAAGATCGCTCTCACTTAAAGTCGGGGCCCCCTCCCCTCCTTTGCACACATCCCACATGCGCTCAATGCCGCTGGTATTGTAAGCATGCTCGCTCTTCCTGAAAAGGGCATTGAGGTTCTCAAGCAACGCGCGGTCCAGCCCACCGCTAGATTTATCGTACGAAGTAATGTAGCGAAGCGTTTGAAACGCGTTCATGCGAGTGGCGACAATTACTGGTTCCAGCGACAACATGCTTTCGCAGACGGTATCCCTGGTGTAGGCCTTGGACTGCAGCATTCCCCAGCCAAAACCATGCTTGGGAGGCTTGGGGGGATGAAAAAATAGTTCTGGAATGATTCTCCCGAGATTCCCGTAAGGAATTGGCAGGCCAAGAAGTAGGGATAACGAAGGCACTAAATCTATTTGTGATACCCGTTTTCGAACGAGCGACGGGGCCAAGTCGCGCAGCTTTGCGGGGCCCTCCTGACCAGTGCTGTACAAAGGTTTGCCCCCACTATACAAAAACAGCGCAGACCCCACTTCGAGGTCTGACGCACCCCCATGGTCCCCATAGGGATTCATGCCATGGTCTCCGAAGACAGCAACAAGAGTGTCCTCATCGGCCTCCTCCAAAACGCGCTCTACCACACCATTCATTTCGTCCAATTTGGAGGCCATTTCTGGGTGGTTCGGTCCAAACCGATGCCCACAGTGGTCAACGCCTAAAAAGTGTGCAATGATCACGTCCCATTCCCCCCGGCTTTGGTTCATCTCAGGGATCAGGTGGTGTCGAATGCCATTGTCTACCGTGTGCAAGTCTTTCACGTCGAAGGAAGGGTACGGATAAGACCGAACGAAGAATTTCTCTGGGTCGAACAGGGTCGTCCAAGTATCATCGCCCATAAAAACTATCTTTTTTCCCTGGTTTTTCATTTGCAGAATAAGATTGTCCTCTTCAATGTACGTGTTGGTCCCAAAATTGTCTTTAAAGTCTATGAATGTGGGCAACCCCCCCGTGATCAACCCTTTCAATCGCTGCATTGTCACTGTGGGAGGGTCTGCATCAAATCGGTACAGCCGGGATTGGGACCTCTTCTCGATCAGTTTTTTCCGAAACACAGGCAGGTGATTTAGGTAAAAGGTTTTTGGCCCCGACGCCGTTGCCCGTTTCTGGCCCTTTTGTGCCCTCGGGGCAGCCGGGGGAAGCACACCCTCGAAGTGTGCAAAATCAGAGCGCAGGGCATCAATAAGCAAGACGACCACTTTCTTAAAGCGGGGCTGGGGTGTCCAGCATTCTCCACTATTCCGTTTCTTTCCTGTCCCGGCAGCCGCCGCAGGCTCGCTCGCCCGAAATAGGTCCAATGGGTTTGACTCACAGCTGCTCAGGTCCGTCAGTTCGTACCTTGTCAAAAAGAAGCCCGACACGAACAAGTATATAGACAGAACATGCATGAAGGATATCGACACAACATGCAGGCATATAGTTTGGCGCGACATCTTAACCACGAAAGGAAGGCTCGCCCGCTCGCTCGGCAACGTGTCCCGCAGCGCAAATCAGCCGTGCTCAACGGCGCGCCTCCAAAACGACCAAAACCACTTTCTATTGTTCTATCGAACTTCGCCACAATCTTTGTCTGAAACCAAGAGCGCTAAGATGTATACAAACCGTAAGTTTAATTAGTATCTTTTGCAAATATATATATATATATAACTATACTCCCACATGCCGCATTAAGCGCGACGACGCATTTCGTCCCCTTGTGGTTTTCCAATACAAAGTAATAATATAATAATAATTTTTTTTTTTGTGGTTCGTTGTTGATGATTGATTGATTGTTGTTTGGGGTGGTAGTAGGCCCTTTCTTCTTCTTTCTTTCTTTCTTTCTCTTCTTCTGTGTCTATGTATTTTATAGTTGCATCACTTATTATTATATTATATTACTCTATTATTATTCACAATATTCACTATTTATTTTTATTTTTATTATTGGAATTATAAATAATAAAAAAATGCCTTGGTGGTGGTTTTATTATTTAATATTATTATGTTGTGATCCTGCTACAATTTTATTTAAAAAGATATTATTATAAATATTTAACCACCTCCTCCTCTTCTCTTCTCATTATATAATATTTATTTCTTCTTCTTTTTTTTTTTTATTTTTTATATAATTTTTTTATTTTCATCACTTCTTCTTCTTCTTCTCTTCTTTCTTCTATTATTAATATCATCATCTATTAATATTATTTTATTATATCATCTTCTTCTACTATGAATATTAAATATTAATACCACCGTAAAATAATAATATAAAAAATATACATTCTTCTTCTTCTTCTTTATTATTTTTCAGGTTCTCTTCTTCTTCTTCTTTCTTTTCTTCTTCTTCTTCTTCGTCGTGTGGTGGGTGTGGCGTGTGGCGTCTTCTCTCGTCGTCGCTTATTATTTTTATTATTATTTATATTATTTTATTGACGACGTCACCGCCACCACCACGATTCCTCATCAAGGTATTAAAAAAAAGTGTCATATTTGTTTATGGTTGTATTTTAAAAGAAATAAGATTAAATCATTACTAGTAACTAAAAACAATTGATAAACACGATCAATTAAAGAGGAAAGAAAAGCAAAACAAATTGCATTAAGCTTATATATATATTAACGAGATGAATTTTTGCCCGGTGCCACACACCCAACGGGACCTCGCGTGGTTAGGTATTGGAATTTTTATTGGTAGCTCCCTGTACTATTTTAAAAAAAGCAAAGGGGAGGCAAAATCGGGCAGTGAAGTTCAGCGCCAGCTGTCCAAACAGGACCCGGCCGGTTTGTCCCAACGATCGGCTGCAGCAGATGGCAAGGTGTATTTTTCATACAGCGACGTTCACTCATCCATCTGTTCATTGGCCAGCAGGATCAAGTCGGAGTTTAAGCCTGACGTTATAATCGCCATTGGTGGTGGAGGGTTCATCCCGGCACGAATGCTTCGGACGGAAATCAAAGTACCAATCCTTGCCGTTAGTCTAGAAATGTACGACGATTCTACAAACACCGCCCGAACCACCGTGGTGAGAAAACAATGGTACGATATTGATTCGGAGCTTGGAAAGTTGGTAAAAGGAGGAAGGGTCCTCATCGTTGACGAAGTGGACGACACCAGAGCAACGTTGGAGTACTGTGTGAAGGAAGTGCAGAAAGACGGGCCCTCGGCCATTTGCGTGGCGGTTGTCCACAATAAAGCCAAGCCAAAAAAAGGTGCGCTGCCAGACGGGGTCGTGTACCTTGCAGGAGAGGAAGTCCCGAATATGTGGAATTGTTACCCCTGGGATGCAGCTGCCTATGGTCGATCTATCTACGAACACGAGGAGCTGGCAAAGGGGTGCCGGGAAGGGCTATAAAATTGAGGGATGTGCTGCGGCTTGCTGGCTCGGGTAAGCATGTAGGATAGCACAACGCTGCATATTTTACAGTACATACCGTATTCGTTGTTACATGTTCACAATAATTAATCATTACTTCGTAATTTGTACGAGGAAATTTCTTTAAAAAAAAGAGTATTAACCCTGAATACAACCACATGAAGTGTGGTGGATCAGTTTTTGCTTTTGGAAGAAAAAAACCTTTACAGGATGCCTCTGCTGCCCTCTCTGGCCCTCCATGCGCGCTTGCGCTCATTTGGGTTTTCCTTTTTTGGCATCCTGCGAAAGGCCGTTACCATGATGCAAATCGACAGGAGGACAACTCCAGGGAAGAACAGCGAACTGTCCAGAACATAGTGTTGAAACGCATATGCAAGCGTATTTTCGGGACCCCGGTCGACCACGTACTTCACCTGACAGCAAGCAATTTCGTTCCGCATCAATTCCAACTCGCCAATGGCGTACTCGTGAAACGATGCTGCATTTGTCATTATGCTAGAGGTCAAACGATGGGCGTCCCGATACTGAGCGCCCCACAACAAGTGCGCTGCCGTCCCAAATTGCTCGACCAGAGATTGAATAGACCCTTTCAAACGCGCAATGGCCTCGTACGCCAGCGGGGAGCGTTTGTGCTCTTCATCTTCGTGTGGCCCGTTGCTGTACTCTCTGTCAAGCCACGAGGAGTTCGTGCCATCGTCAAGCACATGCGCTCTTGCAAAATGCTCAATGCGAGAGATTGCGTCCCTGGTCAGCATAAGACCGCTGTTTAGCCTTGACAAAACCTCGTTGCGCAGCGCCATGTCAAAAAATATTTGCGACATGCCGTTGTTTACCGAGAAAGGGCCGAACGGGTGGTTTCCATAAGACCAGATGTAATTCTCAACGATCCGGTCGTGCGGTGGTGAGTAGCGTGAATACGGTGGCACGATTCCGCCTAACGATTGCGCCAACCCTGCCACTATGTGCTGCGTCGGTTTCCTGGGGTTCACATGCAGCCTTTTCCCATCGGCAAAGTACGGGACCTCCACGGCGTCTTGGTTGTTTTGGATGACTAGAACGGCGTCTTTTGTCGCAGCAACGACTTTCTGTTCTTCAAAAAGCAGGCCGGGCTCGGACGGAGAAACCGTGCTGCTCGCAAAAGAAAAGACGTAGACTGGCAGTATTCTAGACCCTTGGACTATCGACGACCTGGAGCGCTTGTAAGGGTTTTCGGGCAAGGCCTTGCCAGATTTTCCCCGATTTGTGCGGTGAACACGCCGCTGACGCGTAGCAAAGGATTTCATGTTCAGCTCGGACGGCGATATGTGGTGCTTGTCTGGAGTATCCCCAGTGTCCTGGGCAGGGTCCCCGTTCCCACCGTTTTCAACGGCGTCGACGTGCTCCTCCGCCAAATTGATGAGGTCGCCAGCATCCAGCTCTGCCTCGGCCCGTTCCATCGCTGCGATGATGGGATCCACGTCGTGCAGCTTGGAAGCGCGGAGCAAACCTTCGGCGAGCATGTCGCCGGCGTCCCCCATCAATTCGAGCAAAGAGTCGGAGTCAATGTACTGGTGCTCTTGGGGAAGGTACTTTGTGCCGTGCAACTTGTACGCTGTGTCCGCCCTTAAGGAACTGTACAACGCTCCTGAAATTTGCTTGTGGTCGTGCAAATTGTGCACGGCGGTGGCAAAAATGAGCTCCTGGTCAGGCAGCAGCATCTTTTCGATTTCCTTGCGAATCGCGGACGTGTCTATAGCCCGCTCCCGGTTCGCCTCCGTGTCCGATTTAAAAGGGTTGAACAGGGTGTGGTCACGAAACACTACTATGGGGACAATAATCTTTTCTGCAAAGTAAATGGTCTCGTGCCCAATGTCCGGTACAAAAACGTACTGCACTGCAGATATGACCAGAGAGGTGAGCCCCGCCAGCACAGAGTACTTGGGTGTCTCAGCATCCGCCCCGTTCGACGAATCCTTTGAAAACTCTGCTTTAAAAGGCCGCAGCCGGGGGAACGTTTTGGGGACGACAGCGCCTTCGTTCGCTTTCGTGTGGCCGTGCGAGCATGGGCCTGCGGCAAGGTCGATGACCACGTAGTTTTTTGCCCCAATCCACGCTTGGGTGTAACCCACTCCTCCATACGTGTATCGGTACCGGAACGGTGCCTGATCGTCACCGGCAAGGAGGTTCTTCTTGCGTGGGTTGATAACGATAACAGCGCGCACGCTGTCTTTTGACCCCCCGCCCTCGTTGACGGTGTCAACAAAGTTCGACGCGAACATATCATCCAATACGGACTCCACGTCCCCGTTCACCTCGACGTCGTACGTGCGCACGTCTTTCATTAACGACAAGGTCTCCGGCTCGGCAGGTTTTAAGCCGCTCCTTAACGCCCCCTCTATCTCTGCCAACGCGCCTGGTTCAATCCGTTTGACCCTGAAATCTAGTAGAAACTCCGCCTGCAACACCGTGTGCCGAATTCGGGGGTCTTCCGAGTGCGACGAGGGGTGGTAGCTTGTGAGAGCATGCTTCAACGTATCTTCAAGCTCTTCGGAAAGCTTGGAGCCTTTCCCAAAATCGTCAAAACCCACGAGGCCCACGTTCAGCACCAATGGTATCTGCAATTGTCCATCCTGGTTCTTTGGCTCCGTAGACTCTGCCCGTGCACCGAACTGAAAAACGACTAGAACAAATACCAAGACGGACCATGCTCGCGTCCGGGAAAAAGCGAGGGCGGCCCCAAAACATTCGGGGCGTACGGAACCCATCGCGACTGCTGAACAAACAAGGAAGCAAAAACCAGAACCTTCCCGTTCCTCCAAAAAGATGTCTCGCAGAGAATACGGAGGATGAATAATTGACAAAGCCTTGTACGAAGAACAACGGAAAATCTATCTCTCTCCTGAAGAATAGAAAACATCTAAATGAATGAGACGTACATGTAAAACATTCAAATTATAAATTATAATAGACTAATTAATAATATTTAATAATAATATAATAATATTATTATTTTTCTTCTTCTTCCTTCTTTTTTTTTTATTAATAATTTTTTTTTTTGGGGGGTGGTGGATAATACACTACACAGCATTATCATTTTCAGTGCTATTATTATATAGTAGAAGAAATTAATAATATTTTATAGCAGCAGCAGCAACAACAGAATTTTTTTATTATTATTATTTTTGATATTATTTATTTATTATTATTTAATAATATAATAATATCACCACATCTTCTTCTTCTTCTCTCTCTCTCAATTTTTTTTTATTAAAAAATAATTATTATGCTGTGTAAAAATTGGTAGTAACATGTGTGTCAATTTTTTCTGTCAGCCAGCCTTATTTTTATTTGTACTACCGGTACTGTTTCTCTCTTCTCTATGTTACTTTAAATGTTTTTTAGACTTCCCCATAATGTTGAAGTCTGTACAGTAAAACTTTCCCTCGGTCGTTCCCTATCGCCAGCATACCACTGTTGGCAGTAAAGTCGACGGAGGAGACGTAGTGCAAGGGAGTCTGTGAAGTCGGCCAGTTGCTAAACACTGTCTGCGACGGGACATGGCAAATTTTTAGAGCATCTTTCTGCATCATGGAGGAATACACCATCATGTTCTCGTCGTGGCTAAACTTTAAACAATCCAATCGTGTCGTCAAAGACATGAAACTTTTGGTGGGGGAAGGCGTGGGAGTGCCGGGGGCGGCACGGCCGTAGCTCTTGCTATCGTACAGGTTGACGACCCCGTCGTTGGAACCGCACGCGTAGTACCTCGTTCCGGCGGCCAATGCGGTGGAGTGAACGCAGCCCTCGTCTTTGTGACGATTGAAACACCGCAGGGTCCTCATATCCCAGGTGTATACTTCCCCGTCGCCCCCGGAGGATAACAAAAAGTTCCCATCTGGAGAAAACGACAAGCTTCGAACGCTCCCGTTCATTTTTAGGTTTGCAACCCACTGCTTGGTTTTCCCAGACAAGAGCACGATGTACCCGTCGTTGCCCTGGAAGGCCAGGTAGTCTCCGTTCGGCGAGGCGACAAAGCGCTCGAAACTTTTTTCCTTGCGCCCCAATATTTTCGGGACTTTGACGATGTTCCCGGACACCAAATCGTACACGTAAAAAAAAGGCCTTCGCCCGGCGAGAATAATCTCATTCCTGGTCGGGAAAAACTCCCCGCTGACGATTGGCAAATCGCGAATGAACACGGATTGGATTTTGTGGTTGTGCTCCCCGTCCACGCTGAACAGGCGGAGGGTTTTGTCCAGCCCTGCAGTCATCATCAGCTGCGTCTTCTCGCGGTGAAAGCGGACCGAGCTGATGGTCGCTTTGGAGACTCCGTTCTTGTTGGCGTCTTTCAGCCGTTCAATTTTCAAAACGCCAGATGCCAGCGGCCCGGACAAATCGCTGGAATCTTCGTCGACGATGGCCCCCGTCCGTCGCAACGGGTCGGCCACGTCGTCGTCCTCCTCCTCGTCGCTTTTCTCGTCCGGCATTTCGGCCCACTTTTGGCCCGCAGCAGCCTGCATCTTTTTGTGCTGCTCCCTTAGCCTCGCCGAGTACTCTTTGCCGGAAATAATCGTTTCCCCCTCTACCTTTTGCAACTTTTTCATGCGGTTTTGGCTGGTAAGGTCGACTTCGACGGTTGCGTCGTCCTCGTCTTCCCACACGGGGGCAGGCCGCTTCTTTGTCGCAGACCCTGTCGGTGCGACAGCCGTGTCCCGATCGTCCAAAAACAAAACCGACCCTGTCGCAAGGGTCGAATCTTCACCCGCCTGCAATTCCGTATCCGCATCGCCTGGAACACCAAAGCCACTATTATCACCAACATTACCAAACAAATCGTTCGCCAAGCGCTGCTCTTCCAACGCCTCGCGCTCCGTAGTCACCTCACTCATTGTCACGAGAACGAAAGGAGGCGATCAAATACCTAGTTGTGCGTAAAACCTTGGCGTGGCAAAAGTTGATCAAAACAAATCATACATGCACGTGAAAAAAAACTCGAAAACATTTTCAACGATGATAAAAAAGAACATAAGGTAAGCTATTCCAACAGTACAATATGTATATATTTGTTGAGAAGGTTAGTAAAAGTACAAAAAAATGTGGAATGAATGGGAAGAAGAAGAAGAAGAGAAGAAAGAAGAGAAGAAGAAGAAGAAGATAGAAATTATATATTATTATAATAATCTTCTAAGAAGGAGAAGGAATACGTGTCCTTCTTTGAGAATACTATTTTTATATTAATATTGTATAAATAATATCAGGACACGAACGAAGTGATAAATATGTTAATCCCAATTTAAGTGAAAAACGATGATTTCGTATTTTCTATTTTTTTAGCGAAAAGAAGAAGAAAAGAAAAGGAAAAAAAAAGAAGAAAGAAGAAGAAGAAGAAGAAGAAGAAGAAGAAGAAGAAGAAGAGAAGAAGATAGAAGAAGAAGAAAAGAAAGGAAGAAGAAGAAGAAGAAGGAAGAAAGAAGTATATTGTGTATTATTAAATAAAAAAAAAGAAGAAAAAGAATATTATATTATTACATCACAGTATTATTGTTATATAAAACATAAACGCAGCATTGAAAAGAAAAGAGAAATTGGATTTGTGGTGAGCTTTGTTTTATTTGAAGACGAAATAATAAGGAGATATTATTATTATTTTAAGGGGGAGATTATTTTATATTATTATTTTATTAATAGAACGACTATTAATTAATTCTAACTCCTGGTTTTGTTGTAGTAGTATTATCTTCTTCTAAAAACTCAATGGTAATAATCCTGCTCGCTTCGTGCGTACCTTGCAAAATTAGGCTTCAATGGGTTTGCCATGCTCGGCTCGTTCGAATGCGCTATGTTTAATTTGTTCTGTTGCTGAGAGTACGACACGGAGTTTGATTGTGCGGCAAAGGATCTTCGAAAATTATTGTTCCTGTGGTGTGAGCCCTCTTTCTTCCTTGCATTGAGGCCGCCGCCTTGCTGGTATTGAGGGAATCCTCCTCGGACCCCCCGGGCGTTTCCGTTGCTCCCAACGTATGAAAAATTCAACTGCTGTGGTTTCGGGGTTATTCCCTGCTTCTTTCGAAGTTTCGGGTTGCCCGTCGACCTACCGGTGCTTCCTATGGCATTTTTATTACTTCCAAACCCTAGGTTACCCCGCACGACCGTGCGGTCCTCCGGTAGCCCTCCGGGAGAGTGCGGGTTTCCCATCAAATCCTGCGAGGACGGGACTCGTTTCATGGACGAATCAAAAATTTTACGCTTCGGGGTCTTTGACAGCTTTCTACAAACCTTTTCGTGTGCCCCCAATCGGTCGACTTGGAACGAACGTTGGCAGTACCCACATGGCCGGGTTTCAATGACGTGTTCCCCGCTGTCTTCGGGAAGCTCGGGGTTGCCCCCCCCCGGGTTGATCGCACGGTCGCCTCGCTGTTTCCGGGAGTTCAACCCTTTTATGCACGTCGCTGCGTGCTTCCCCAGCTCATTCCCCTTAATCCCATGGGTATGGCACAGCGGACAAGAAAAACTCTCGAACCCGCCACTATGCTTGGCGGCACAAACTTTGACATGAAACGGAAACGAGGACTTGAAAAACGCTTTGCTGCAAACAGGACAAAGCACTTGTTTCCTCCGGGGGTTGCTCATCATCATACGCTCTGCCCAATATATATTATTTAAGTCTTCTTTACACTTCAAATATATGACTATTCATATTCAGCTGAAGGTTCTAACTAACCGGTACGTAAGCACTTTCTTGTTAGACGAACAAACACTATTCTAAAAAAATGTAGTATGGTGGAAGAAATAATATACTGTAACACTTATTATTACTATAATACCGATATAAAATACTACTACTTAAAAACAACAACGGGGTGTTGAATGAAGAAGAAGAAAGAAAGAAGAAGAAAGAGAAGAGAGAGAAGAAAAGAAAAGAAGAAAGAAGATCATCCTTCCTTCCTTCCTTCCCATTTTTTTTTAAATTACTCGTAGTACGTACTGTGACTATGTGATAGGTGAAAAGCGACCGTTGAGAAAATTAATTAGCCAGGACGGAGGACAAATCAATATTCATTAGACCTACTACTTATTACACTACGAATGATTCTCTATCTATCTCCCTCCTATACGATATGATAGGAATATTAATGATAAAAGTATACAATAAATACATATTTATTCACTGGACTCTCGAAGCATCGAGATCGTTTGTTTCGTCTACGAGTCTACGAGGATCTATCTACGTAGCACGTTGCACGTAGCACGTACGAGTCCCTTTGGGGGGTGCCTCAGAAAATTATGGCTGCACAGTAGGGGAAAGGCATGCCATTCAAAAGAAAATTTTCAGGCTAGGGCATCTACCCCAAGACCCACCACCGCCACGGCTTCACCAAGACTCTTCTTCGCTTCTGGTCATCGTACATACATTGTCCCTGTAACCAACTCCTAGGTGCATTTTCGGTGACGCTCCCGTTTGATCTCCGACAGCGCCTGGCCTCTTCATGCCCCTCTTCATGCCCTGTCTTCTAGGGCATCTCTGATTTTTCTCATTTCCAGCCGCTTTGCTTGCATGCTGGTCTTCATAGTTGATTTTCGTTTAGCCCGGTACATAGGGTTCTCAAAGGCTGCCTCTGCCATTGGATTTGGCTCCGCCTTCTGCAAAACAATCTGTTTGCCCTGCCGCCGGAAGTATGCCTTTGCTCGCTTCTTGTGCTTCTCTACATCAGGCATTCGTTCCCTACAGTATGGATAGGCCAGCCGAAGCAGACAGTAGGTTAAAAAGGCAGCATTGCCAAGAGCAACCACTACCGTCAGCATGGTACAGGACCATTTGCTGTTCTCGCAGTGGGGGAGCAGTTTGAAGTAGAAGCCAGACCATGCGGTCCCAAAGACAATTGCCATGGAGTGTACGGCCATGTTGTGAAGCGATTCGCGTTCCTGTCGGTTCGGAGCTTCTTCGTCCGTGTACGGTCTCCACTGCTGATTCAGGTACTGGGCCAACACGAGCACGAAAATCAATAAATGAATTTCCACCTCGTCCGGTGCCAGCGTAGTGACCAGCGAAATGGCCAATTTTCGATAGGCAACGACCATGTCCCACCACCAGCATTTGTACTGGTAGCCGCTGTAGAGCATCCCGTAACGAAACTGGGTCTTGATATGGCTCAAGGTTTGGGCCTTCTTATGCCCCCAAATCACCTTCAGGCCCAAGATGGGCAGGCCAAACACAAATGCAAGATGTGGACCGCTGAGCAACAGTACGTACGAAAGATGCCGCCCTTCCATGTAGGGCTCCTGCAAATCGGCGTAGAGAAAGGATCGTCCATCCACTGTCTCGGAGCGAAGCAGCGTAAAGCCTGAATTGCACATGGTCGGGTAGAGCAGATAGAGCAGGAAGATGACAGTCGAAGTGTGCTTGTCTTCATACGAGGGTTCCCCCGAGGTCCACTTGTGCCCCTTGCAGTGGCATACCACCCGCCAGAACACCCATGAACACAGGATAGCCAAAAATGGCAAAAGAAGGTAGGCCATTTGCTTTTGGTACACTACATCGGCAGGGCGTAGATTGGTCAACTCACAGTCTGGAGAGAGCAGGTGTTCCCCGATCGTCGAGATCACGCCCTGAATGTTGAAGACCACTTGAAGCACGCCCGGCCATGGCACGTCCATTGACACCACCAGCGACGAGAGCTGCAAATAGTCTAAGACAATGATCTGCATTATTTCTGCCATCGTTCGCTTGCCTCCACTGCCTAGATTGGCTCGGACCAGACAGGCCAGTAATATCATCGCAAGGGCACCTCCGCCAGCTATTTTCAGCCGATTCTCTGTCGGCTTCGGGCACTTGTCGCAGCGGGCCATGCTACCCATCACACGGCGGCGGTACCCATTTGCGCAGGTGGCGCACAGACGACAGCGTGGAGAACCGTCGCCATCGCATGCTTGGGCATAGCCATCGCGAAGAGCACACTGTTCCGGGCTATTCACCATGGAGGGATCAAAGTTGGAGGCATTGAAAAATTTACCTCGAAAGAATGGATTGCTAGCCCCTAGGCAGGCTGGTGGAAACAGGCAGCGACTAAAATTGCTGAACGCCGGGGCAGGGGTTATTCTCCACCAGCCGAACTTGGCTTTGACCTCAGCCCATGTAACATCCGTCCCTTCACAAAATGCCCCTTCAGGGCATGGTTGGCATTTCCATTTTGCCGGGTCTTGATCTTTCGTGTCTATGTATTCACGCGTGAAGTCACAATCTGAGCTAATTGTCCATTCTTCGGATTCATCGGACCAAGCCGATTTCAACTCTTCCCCTAGGACCGTTTTCAAGGCACGGGCGCGAACGTACAAAGAGGCGGAAGCCATCGATTTGGTTAGCCTTATTAGAATATTTGTCGCGTTCACCTTCTGTGTTGTAGTTTTATTGCCCGTTGGGAATGTTTTGTCTTCGGAGTGCTGTATTTCGTACGAAATTGTTGGATCCTTTTCTTTTGGATCGCCCCATTCAGCTTTAACGTCGATTAGATTGCCCTTGAAGGCACGGCGCACCGTGGGCCGCTCTGGTGTTGTGAGTTTGGGCAAACGCCGGATATATTTTGTTTTTGTTATACCATTGTAATTTTTGTCCCTGCTCTCAGCCCGCAACGTTACGAACGATGTTTCAGGGGTATCCCTAGGGGCATCCCCGACCTTGATTTTGAATTCGATAGCTCTGTTCCAGTTGCCTTTGGTAATAATGCTATGGTTTGAACCTACTATTTCCGTCGTGGTCGGCGAGTCCGGGGAAATTTGCGCATAAATCGATACATCAAAAAGGGGCTCGGTGAGAAGGCCAGCGACGGAAATGATGGCAACGCCTTTGCCACTGCCTTCTTCTTCGTTAACTTTGGTATCGTCCAACGTCGCGACATACCCCGCTTTGTCGTCATCGCTAATACTGCATTGTATCATAGTTGTGTTAATATCTGTCGTGTTTCTAAACACTGAGTCTATGGTGTGGACCTCGTGGTAGATATCCAATTCCAGTAAATCATGGTCAATATCGTCCTCAACGGCGTTTACTGTTATGAGCTGGGCAATGTTCCAATTGTTTCCATTGAACACGACGGATCTCGGAGAAAGCGTCAAACGCTCTTGATACGAAAAACCGTCACTTATGTTTGGCGTCGGCTTTACGGCAACAGTAGATAAAGGCTTAGAATTTAACTTGACCTTGTACTTCATTGCTTCGCCTTCTTGCAGAAAGACGGCAAGAAACTTAACACTGTGCCTTTCATCCTCAGTCAAAATTGTTACGCCCGTCGTTGTTTCGGACGGCGATTGTAAGTGGTTCGGGGGAGATATCGTTGTATACGGGGTCGATCGAGTCGATTTTGTGTTCCACGTTGCACGTATAGGCTATTTCACTGCCTTCGTCCACATAATTGTTGTTCAAATGAACGTTTACCTCCTGCTTTTGATCCCATGTATCTTTCGTGAACGTTAGGGTCAAAGGGGTAACGGTGCAATTGTCTTCTGTTGTCGACGTGGAATTAAACACTACGGTGACATCATTTTCCGGCTGAAGGGTCAACTTGATCTCATAGGGGAATGGTTTTGACCCCTCATCCTGCGTTTGTGTGGTTAGTGGGATCCCGATGATATCGCCGACGTAAGGGTACTCGTACGATATATCGTTGCCCCGTTGCTCATACCCAGTCGGGCCGACACGAACGACCACTTTCATTTTAGTGTTGTACGATCCGGCTACGTACATTTGACACGTGATATTTCCTCCATCCAGTTTAGGGTCCTCGCAGGGCACTTCACAACCATCCCCGGGCTTTACTTCGACCTTGATATGGTCATCTCTGGTTCCAAAATAATGCCCATGGATTATTATCTCCCCCCCGGCCAATGAGCGGGGACGGTCTATCTTTGTGACATTTGGCGCACGGAACGAAAAATTCAACATTTGGGATGGAATTCCATCCATCGTAATATATAAATTGTGTCCCGTGCCCGAAAGATGAAGCGGGACGGCAGCCGTAATGGTTGCCTGTGAGGATCTTGTGACATGGGTCCATTCCTCGTATTGCCCGGAAGTTACCGGGGTCGAGAATACCTTGAATTGCGCATTTGGGGGCATTGCTTCACTACAGTTGAGCGTGACGTTCGTGCGTCTTCCCGGTTCTAAGATTGCAGGCGACATGCCGACGAGAACCGGTGGATCAATACAATCGGACTCGTGGTCGCGGTGTACGATTTGGGAGTAAAGGCGTGTAAATTTTCCCGGCACACAAGCCGTGCACGACCGATTCCCAGCCTCGCTTGCGTAGGTGTTGATAAGACACACGGTGCAGGGGTCAGCCGGCGGCAATGTGTTCTTATTATCCTCCGGCTTGACGGGGCGCCCCGTTTGGCCTTTTGGGCACACTGCGCTTCCTATGTACTTGCAGAAAACGCCTCTATGTGCGTCTATATCTTCGCATTCTCCAGTATATGGTTGAACAGTACAGGGGTTATCAGCACAGCTCTTTCTGCTGCCTTCAATGGCTTCACTTATATAATCACTGACTATATTTGTATTGACAAGGGTGACGGTGTTGCCTGAGTCAGCATAAATTTGTCTTCCTTTAAAACTATTCGCTGTGTTCTCACTAATAATACATTCTCGCAAAGAAACTTTGGTGGGGAACATACCCAGTTTTTGAATATACAACCCGCCGCCGAATTGGGAACCTTCATAATTGGCGGTCTGAGCATTGCCTACGAAGGTTGTTCGAGTTATGATGTGCTCACCATTCTCTAGGTAAAACCCCCCTCCCTTGTTTTTAGCTGTATTGCTTTCTATCAAGCAATCGCTCCACGTTGAACCGGAACTGACACCCCCCCAAAAGCCTCCCCCTTGTCCATCAGCATCATTCTTAATAAATTGTACACCTGCTCCGTTTACAGAAAAGTACGTCGCATAAATCCCCCCACCCTTGGCGTTACCTCCACCTTTGGCCTCGTTCTGCAAGAAAATTGTATTAACAAGGATCAGGCTACCATAATCATAATTGGGATCTCCCTCTGCGTGAATTGCACCCCCAGAATCTTGGGCTTTATTTTTATGAAAGATGCAATTATGTATGATGAGGGTAATGCCGTCCTTTCCTGGAACTGAAATAGACCCTCCTGTACCGCTACTAAATGGAGTCCCTCCAGACATATTGAGCCATTTCAACGTCAACGTTGCTGCTACGTCCACTTCAAAATGTCGTTGCCACGGTGCGGCGACCAGCTTAGTGTACCCTTGCACGTTCCCCGTCACGTTCAGATCGCCACTTACTTTGACTTCTGTAAATGCAGTGCAGTCAGTCAGCTGGGTGTACTCTCCGCTAGTACGATTACAGCCCCAGTCAACTGCTGAAACAATACTTAGCAGAAGGCAAGTAATAACTAATACGGTTCGATACCGGGGCAAACTAGAACTTGTCATGCCGCGAAACGCTGTACGACTCGAACACTTTCTTGCCATTGGTGTAACCAGAACTTGTTCAATTGTTACGATATGGCCCCATCTACATCTTCTCCCGTTTCGCTTCCAAAAGACGTTTATAAACCTTTCGCACACACGCGGGTGCAATGTACTTACACCCCCAGCCTGCAAGCAGACACGATCGAGTATTGCAATTACTACATACTCGACGAAGAAAAAATAATAATGAACGAAGAAGTGTAGTAGCAGTACCGGTACCGGTACCTCAAGGGGCCCTAACGTGTAGCGGAACTTTTCTTGCTAAGCCCATGCTAATTTTTGAGATTTTTTTCTATTTTGTAGCGGAACCTTTTATGAGCCCTGCTATTCGCGTGTATATATTCAGAGTGAAACATGGACTAAATCTGTGGTCATGTTGTCGAGGCCACCACCACCACCACTACTAATAATATTTCAAACTTGGGCATTGGTTACTACGTACGGTACTTCGTACAAGTAGGGATGTGCCGCGGCGGGGATAAATTACTTTTAAACTACTTTTACCAATATATAAACAATAATTGATTGATTTTAAGACCACATGCACACGTCTGAGTTACATGCTCCAGTATTTATGGCATTAATACATATTATACGCACGCTTGACCCTTACTTTGAACCCTGCGAGAGGTTCCCAGAATGAAGGCGTCCTCCTCCACCTGTCTGGACTTCTGCGCCGGAGTCTTCTCTTGGCGCGCCCTCGTAATGCCCGTCCGCACCATGGTCGATGATCGGCGCGTTGTCCGCATGTACAACACACTCCGGTGCCTACTTGTAATCATCACTATTTTTGTGTTCGTGTTCGTGCAGCGCGGTTTCGTCGCCCCGATCGATATTCTCATCCACCCCAACGCGTGGATGGGCAGCTCCCCCTACGGGAGTGACACGCCCACATACTGTGACAACAACAAATTTGAGTACTACTGGAGCGACGACTGGGTGTACCGCAATATCTCATGCAAACCACTCTCGTTAAATGGAAGGTTCATAAAATTTTTAGGTGTCGGCAACTTCTTCGTGCCCACGATGATCACGGAGAAAACGTTCATGCCCTGCCCGAAAGAGAGAGAGACAACGGGTGCCTTGGCGCAGCACGGCAATGAAAGCAGCACCGTATGCCGCAACGGATACCTCTACCAAATAGGAAACCAGAGGCACTCATTTGTCATGTGGGCAGATAAATCTATGGTGTCTGTGGAAATCGGCGTGTCTATACCTGCCATCGGCTTTGACTCGCGCGAAAGAGGCATGCGCCACGAATTGTCGCTGCCGAACGGCACCATCCTACAGTATGAAGATATCGATGGTTTCGATGGACAAATTTTAACGCTGCCGCTCCACAAGTGGGTGTCGTTGCTCGGCATTGAAGATGGGCTAGACGCAATCAATAAGAAGATTGATAGCAATGACGCCGTTGGGGGCGCGCGGCTCAGAATTGTTGGCATGGGGATAAATTTTGGTATTACGGTGAGCAATGTTCAGGATTTTGGCTTGCCCGGCGAAATTTACTGCCGTTGGGAAATCAACTCTGAGCTCGTTTGGTCTCGCATTACCAACCCTGACCAGTACTTGCCGACAGGGGAGATCAAAAGTACAGATTTGTACGGCGTAAGGTTTCGTATGGCTAGACGTAAGTCGGAGGTTATGATGCCCAATTTGAATGCGGCATTCAGTGGCCTGATTGAGCTTGTAGTGTTGATGGTTGGCCTACGCATCGTGGCTCATGTGCTCGCCTTAAATTGTTACGGTAAAGATTCAATGCGCTGGAAACGGGCAGCGTTCAATCATGTCGAGAACTTGACAGATCTACACGAGGTCAAGGCACTAAAAAAGTCAGTCTTGGAGATGAGAAGAAATTCCACAGTGAATCTGAAAGGCAACATATCCGAAGAAAGGCCTATACAGCAGTACGGGGAAAAGCTCAGTGGCGGACCGAATCCATACCGCGTCGAGCTAGGGGAGGGCCAAGAGAACAGGAGCAAGAGGAAGAAGAATATAGACATGATTTAACACCTTTTTGTATAATAAATTATTATATATTATTATTTTTTTAGAGACGACGACTATAATATTTAAAATTATTTTGATATTTTACTACGGTATAAAATATTTTATTTTTGACTGACTCTCTTCTCTTCGGTCATTAATACCACCTGGTATAATATTTTTAATATTAATACTACCGGTAGGACTACTACTTCAAATATTAATAATATAAATAATAACGTCGTCTTCTTCAATTTTATTTTTTTTATTTATTCGATCGTTTCTATTATTATTATAATCTATTATTATATATTATTATTTATTGTTTACCTTTGGTTTTAGTCCTTTGTATTTCTAGTACAAGGTATAGTTTTCAAAAGAAAGAAAATAACAGGAACAGAGTATAGGAATAAATTGGGAAGGCGGTCTTCGATTCTTTTTTCTTTATTATTTCTATGTTAACTTTAAATGAACGTTCGTTGTTTTATTTATTATAATTACACTACTTATATATAAAGTGAAAGCGTTAAAATGTTGTTGTCACTATTTTTTATAACATATAAATAGTACATGAATTAACTTAAAAACACAAATAGTACTACTTTATAATAAGTATTCGAAGAATGGTATAATAACAAAGGAGGATAGCGGGGTGGAATATGTGATGCGGTATAACGTCTTCTTTTTTTTCTTCTCTTTTTTCTTCTTCTTCTTCTTTCTTCTTTCTTCTTTCTTTTTTCTTTCTTCTTCGTCTATTCTCAAGTTAGTCGTCCTATATATATTTAACTAAATCATTCTTGCGCAACAAACCATTCATTCCCTTTCTCTGTCTGCTGGTTATGATTTGGAAAAAAGTAACAAAGCGTTCAGCCACCCCCGTTCCCCATTGTTTCACAATTCTGTGCGTGGAAATTTGATACAATACATTTACTACCCCTGACAATATTAAACACACAGGTTCAACCATGTCTCGGACTTCTTTGGCACAAATTGCAGATGAAGTGGGCGACTCGGGAAGCGACTACAGTTCGGATGACCAGGACGACTTTGATTTAAGCGACGATGAGGTAAGTGTCGGAAAGGCCGCTAACCGACTGATGCAAAGCTCGCCCGCGCGCATGCGCTCAAGCGCCAAAAAGAAAAACAAAGAGAACGACTTTTCCATGTCCATTGAGGACGCCGCGGCGGTCCTTAGGAAAAGTTCCGACCAGTCGCTGTTCGGGCGCCTGTTTACCCAAACCACCGTGAACAAAAAGACGTCGTCGAAGAAGCAAACGAGGCGCGACGCGCAGAAGCGCATGGATCGCATCAACAACATGACCCGCGGCCTGCGCCCCGATCACGACGACAAAAAGACGACGAAGAAAAAAAAGTTGAAGTATGCCACGGAGGAAGAGCGCATTGCGATGGAGTTTGCAGAGAAGAAGAAAGCCAAAGCTCGCCGGAAGAAGGAGAGGGCCAGCAGGGACGACTCTCGTGGCGGGGAATCGAAGGAAGCGGAGAGTGGGGACTTCATGTCCAGGATGGAACTTAAAGAAAAGAAGCGCCGAGAAAAGTTAGAGCGAGCCCGAGGGGAGAAAGAGTACGCCGTTTTGATTGATAAAAAGTGCTGCCCGAACTGTGGGGCAGTGCAGTCGTACGACGAAGTCGTCTCCCGGAGGAACAGGTGCAAGAAAGGTGGGTGCAAGAATGCCCTTTACCGGAAACCAGGAATGAAGGACGACAACGTGTTTCTTAACCGGCTAGAAAAAATGAAAAAGGATACGGTGCGAAAACAAAAAGCCTTAGAAAAGAAGCACACGCCGACGTTTAGACCCGCGAACAGGGTGATGTTTGACCCAGAAGAGGGGAAAGTAGTTACCCTGCCTTACCAAGAGCGCGCTGGCGACTGGGACGGCTTCATGGCCAGAATGAAGGAGGCAGAGGAGAAACGAAAACAGCGAATGCTTTCTGGGGGTGCCAACGAGGCTCCCATCACCACGAAAAGTGCCATGTTTTAGGTATAACCACCACGTTCGACAGGTTTGAAAGCTGGGGAAGTGAACAAACAAAACGTTCAATAGATTATAAATATATGTTACTATATAATTTGGTTTTTTATCGTTTTTTTTAAATAAGTTACGAAGGGTATGTGAGAATGATGAGGATACAGGTAAATCACAAAACAAGAAAATTGGCTGTAATCACATAATAGTTTTACACTTTTTGTATAACAATTTTCTAGTTGTTATTACTTTTTTAATAAAAAAAAAATACAAGATTAACCAAATCTTACCGCTCTTATGCTTTTTCTGCTGCGTTTGGCGGCTGCCTGGCCTTCTTTTGCCTCAACTATGATTGGCACGCTCACCGTGGCGTCCTCACCATTGGTAAATATAATGGTGTAGTTGCCAGGGACTTGGCTCTTCGAGCCGTCCACAGCAACGAGCTCGAGTTGATTGACATGAAATTGTACTGACACGCTAGAGCCTGCCTTAACATGGATTTTTTCGAAGTCGATGAGCTGGCGGTGCGGCGTTGGGCAGTCGGATCGCGTGAACATTGGCACAAAAAATACTTGCACAACCTCATCGCTGTCCATCTTCCCTGTGTTTGTCACACGGATAGTCCAGCTAGCCGGCAGCCTTACGGCCGAAGGACTATCGAGCGAGAATCGCCAAGTCGTGTACGTCAAGCCTGCGCCGAACTTCCACAATGGCGGTGGGAGTTCTGCAGATGTGGGATAGTATCTATACGTCCGCCCCGGCGGGTCTGTCATCGACATTGATGCAAAATTTGCCAGCTTGCTGTACGCGGCAGGCATGACCGAGTGTGTGAGCTTCCCCGCGGGCGAAAAACGTCCCCAAAGTGCGTCGGCGATGGCCTGGGCACCAGTCACCTCGCCTGGGTAGTGTGCATCCAGAATAGCATCGGCATCGGTTTTCAAGCCTTCCACAGCGAGTGCGCCACCATGGACTAGCACCACAGCGGCCGGGACATTGCTTGCCTTCGCAGCTGCAAGGACAGAGTCGCCCAGGGATTGCTGAACCTTGGGCAGCGAAAGGCGGGTCCTATCGTGTTGCTCCGCCTCGTATCCGCACGGGTTGAACTCGCCACCCTCGTGATAAGCGCGTGCCGAGTCGCAGGGCGCCCGCGACTGCAGTCCGAGCACGAGCACTACGTGCGTCGCGCTTTTGACCGCCGCGACAGCCTCTGCCTCTAGCGCAGCGTCGGGCTTAAGGTCGACGCACACAAGGTCTGGGCGCGGGGTGCACTTGATGCCAGGAAACCAGTGGACAGACGCTGAATCACCCAGCACGTTCCGGATCGCGCCTGGGATACCCGGGAACCCGCCCGTCTCAAAACCATCCACAACAGCGAGATCACGCGCATAATGACCTCCACCCAGTAGCCTCGTCGAATTTCCTGATGGTCCAACAACCACTACCTTTGGCGAGTCCACCTCCGCAAACGGTAGTGTTCTCCTTCGGTTCTGAAGTAGAATAAGGGACTGCCGGGCAGCTTCGACGTTGAGGCGGCGCGACGCTGGCGTGTTGACATCTGCTAGATTTAGCCGGCGCCACGGCTGGTCCGCGGCAGGGTCAAACAGACCAAGCCGGAATTGCACTCTAAAAATGTTGGTCAGTGCGCGCCGGATGGTTGCTAGTGATATTTCACCCGAAGCGTAGGCGTCGGAAAGGTGAGCCTTGTATGTATCGCCATCGTCAATGTCACTCTCGCCATCGAGAGCCGCTGCGACCGCAGCAGTCGCGTTTGCTACATAGTGCTGCCGATTGCGCGCGTATAGACCACCAACCCCGTCGCCATCAGTCGTGCGGTAGCCGTCAAAACTCCATGAACGGAGTTGAGCTGCGAGGTCAGATGATGCAACGGCGGGTACTCCGTTCACCTCATTGCATGCATACATGACGCCGGCAGCTCCACCGAGGCCGATCGCCCGGCGAAACGGCCGGGTGTACGTGTCTGCCAAGTCGTACGCGGACACAACAGCATTGAAGGTGCTCCGGCGATCGGTGACTCGGGACATGTTTCCATCGGAACTGTAATAGTCGAGCGAATAGGCCAGAACGTGCTTAAGCGTGGCTACAGCTAATAGCCCGCCCGCCTGTGGTGCTGGCGGGGGACCCCCGTTTTGGCGATCGTACTGCATGCCCAATGACCATTCGGCCCCGTACGCGCCCGCCAACAATGGGTCCTCCGACACGGACTCTTGGTTGCGCCCCCAACGCGGGTCGCGCTGGACGTTGATAACTGGGCTCCAGCTTGTGAGCCCCACGTTTGGAACACCCACGTTGTGAAGCGCACGCATTTCACGTCCAACCACGCGTCCCACACCACGCCATACGGACCGGTTCCATGTACTTGCAAGACTGACGGTCTGCGGAAAAGATGTCGCGTTGCCCCATTGGACGCCGTGAAGCGCGTTGGTACCCCAGTAGAATGCTGGTATTCCAAGCCTTGATATCGCAGGGGATTCCCTAGCTGTCAGCAGCGCGCCAGCTTCTGCTACGCTCACGCGGCTTACCAAGTCAGCAACGCGTGCCTCCAACGAGAGCGACGTGTTGCAAAATCCAAAGGCGCGACTCGCGGCCTGAGAGCAAGCAGGCCCGGGCGGCAAAGGGGGTCGGGGTGGACCGCACTTGTGGCTGGGTGGCGCAGCTGGGCTGCAAGTAATTGGGCCATAGGCGGCCATCGCACCGTCACCGCCAAGGGATGGTGCACCCGGGCAGTACGTCGCATTTTTTGGTTCGGGAGGCGCAGCTGGATTGAGCGCGCAACTACAGTAGCAGTAGTAGTGCCCGACGTGCCCCGTTAAGCCCGCATAAAGATACCCACGTGAAACGCAATCCGCTGCACAACGATCGACAGTCATTGTCGCGACAGGGCCTGCGTCCAGGACTGTGTCAACAACACGAACCGGGGGGACACCGGGAGCAGGGACAACGTCTTTGTAGCATCCCAAATAACGCCCCTTGCAGGTCAGGGGTGGGGGGGCAACTCCGAGTGTGCAGCGACAGGCCAGCAGAAGCAGGATGATCTCCAGGCTTCTCATTACTTATGCAGGCAGCATTCGCTCTTATTAATTTGTCGGTGCCGAGCGTATATGTCTCGGTCGCCGGTCAAGTACAAGACAACTATTATCGAAATACTGTTTCTTGACCGCCCCTGGCACTTCTTCCATCGAATCTCAAATCGCAACATGGCCACAACAAGATGATTAACCATTCATCCCCCCTATAATATTCTTCTACAAATAATTTGTATAATTGTTTTTTGTTCGGTATTATATTATTATGCGTAAGAAGAAGGAGGAGGTGTTTTTTTGGAAGACGTCCTCCTCGAAAAATCTTCTTCACAAATCACTCTGGCTAAGATAAGATTAAGATATGATACTTATTAGGTAGTGCGATTTATATAATTTTAAATTGCATGGCTACACAGAAACTTATTCTATACTTACTTATACACACTCTTTAGTCTTATCCATTCTAAAAAGGGTCCTCCGGCGTTGTGACTGGGCATCTGCGACGGAGAGAAACGCTGCGACAGAAGTCGTGAGCATCCACGACGCTGCGACATTCACTTAAAACTGCGTTTATTTGATAGCTGCTGGTTTCGGACAGACAATCGACAGCGGACTTCCACGATGACTCTAACGCGTCGCTTCGTTTGGAGGTGTTTCGACCCAAAGATACTGAAGCCGAAAAACTACAAAGCGTTTCAAAAACGTGGGCTTTCACGTATCGGTTCGGGTCACAGCGGAGAGATTGTACCAGCACAGGGACTATCGACGAAATACTATCCTGGAGCCAACAAGATCGCTCGTGATCGCCATCCAGAGTTATGCTTTGGGCAGAGATTCGAGAGAGCGAGTGGGCAGCGACTATTCGCTCTCCACTGTGGCCCCCTTTCCCCGCCAATGTGCAGGCAAAATGGCACGTAACAACCTTGGTGTACCGTTCATCAACACAGCAGGAAGCAAGAGCCTCCAATGCCACTCGGTGAGCGGCGATGCCGCTCCCTTGGGACAAGCCGTGAACGGCCAACTTGAAAATTGAGCCAATCGCCGCTGGAACATGGCGTCGCGGAATCGTCCTCATCGCACTTGCGATCAAAAACGCTATTTCCCTGTCTGCAGATTGTGGGGAAAGGGAAAGTTCGGCGTCGAATCCATCCAAAGATCGAATAGTCGCAGAAGACAGTTGGCCAGCATAGTCGTTGCTCTCCGGAAATTCTATGTTGGGCATGAGCTCCTCCACTGTACCACCACCCGTCTCCAAGTGCCCCAAGCGTCGACAAGAGCAGGCAATGTATCCGTAAAATGCAGTGCGCCGCACGCTCGTTGGGCAGGTTGGATCCATCATAATGCTACGAAGCACTGCTTCTCCCCCCCTTGTTTCTGCGAGTTTGTAGCAGGCGCGGAGACGTTTGGGCTCAGACGATGAGCAGGCGATCTCCCGAAGCGGGAAAGAAGACTCTTCATCAACGGTGGTCCGGCGGGTAGATTCGTCAACCCCGTGCATCCAAAACCAGACGTGCCGCCAAACTGGGGAACGGAGTCGCACAAACTCTGAAATCCGGAGTTTATCTACAACTGCCACGGCCCTGGGCTTGCAAATCGCCTTCAAAAAAATTATAAGTTGGGGAATGACAAATCCCTGCAGCGTTCCCTCTTTCACGCAGTCTTTTCCCACCTTCATAGCAGCAACAAACATTGTCTTTTCAACCACCGCAACATCTCGTTCATACTTCATCTCTATACCCACCCTATTCCGACGAGCTTCTTTGCCGTTCTTCTTTTGTCGCTCAAACAGCGTCGAGGCAATCTGCTGCTCTTCGGCGTCGTTCAGGGCCCTCTCAATGCGCAACAGGACATCTTCCCCCACTGGAGAACCAACGGGTGCGGCCGTGGGAACGTCGTGCCTAAGAAAATCCAACAATGGCTCCACGAAGAGCTCTTCTAAACCCACCCCCCCTTCTGCAATAGGCCAGGCGGGAATGGGGAGGGAAGATGGGTGGAGGAGGGGCGGCGCCGTCCTCCATGCTGCAAATTTAAGCATTAGACGATCGCATTTGTCGTGGGAACACTCCAGCGCACGATGCCACAAGTCATAGTGCATGACCATGATTGACCCTGCCTTGCACGTGAACGCCCACGGGGCTGTTGAAAAGTTCGACAGCTGATCGTTCAAGTGCGGGAGGCACCCCCGACCATACGTTGGCGAATCGTGGTCCCCGCAATAGTACTGAGTCCCTGGAAGAAGCTCCGTCGGCCCCATGTCCCGTGTGGTGTCCTGTGGGTAATAACATACCATCACGTGGTTTGGGGTATGGCACCGAAGGCTTTTCCAACTGCCTTTGTACGAATCAATGTGCCACATGGTCGTCTGCGCCCCTTTCTGGCGCAAGTGAGTTCGTGTGTGTGGATGAATTCGATAGCCTTCTCCGAGAAGGCCTGTCAGCACCTCCTTGAGTTCCGGTGATTTTAGGCAGGCAGGGCCTGCCACTTGGGGAACCGCTTGGAGCAGGTTGTTCCCTGCCGCGTCCCCACCGGGACTTGGCATTCCGTGAAATTTGGGGTTAGGGACGGACATCCCACACGCCATAATCGCGTCTGAAATACCAGCATGTGTTTCGTTTGGAACGCTTGCAGCAGGGGGCACGGAGAGGAAGCCTTGGACTATGAAGCGCTGCAACACTTCGGGCTTCATGTTAAGCGGTGAAGCCTCCCTGTAGAAGATCCCCCCCTCCCCGTATTCATCAAGGGAAAATCTGGGCGTGGCTTGAGTAATAATAAAACGAAATAAAACTTAAATAATAATAAATAAAACTTAAAAAATTGTGACCTGGGAATGGTGTACTACGAAGTCGGGCTGTGCCGCGGGGATCGAGTATACGGGGGGGTGGACGGAGTAATAAAAATAATAATAATAAATCACCCACCACCATCACCAT
>Ga0099797_100214_pt1 | contig 37779 bp, 52 predicted proteins | sample Uncmet_Sort48C_1_FD_89871 | JGI IMG/M metagenome (GOLD analysis project Ga0099797, IMG submission 89871) | Marine eukaryotic communities from CALCOFI LINE 67, Pacific Ocean - C012_Sort48C_1 | ecosystem: Environmental > Aquatic > Marine > Oceanic | place: Pacific Ocean: Monterey Bay | collected... | reverse complement strand
TCCTTTCTGCAGCTGCATTTGCCGCCAGTCTCTGATGGTATTGTAAATCCAAATCTAGGTGCCGAACCTGTTTTCGCAGTTCTACCACCTCATAGTCATCATCAGCTGCTATTTTCGTAGCGTTAGGAGATGAGTTACAACCCATTGCAGAGCCCCCGCCACCAGATCCAGTGAGATCTGCATTTAAATTAGCATCTGAATTTGAGTTATTTGAGTTGTTTATCCTCGTTGAAAGCTCTTTTTGTAGCAGCATTATCTGGGCTGTGGCGGCTCGAAGAGCGGCTTCTCCGGCTTGTTGGCAAAGACGGAGCTGCTCGCGGAGACGCATTTCCGTTGAGGAATCGGTGGTCACGGTCATGGACGTCTGCTGCACCAGTGCAGTATTGTTACTGTTGCTGTCCATCGGGGGCTGTCAGTTTGAGTGTCAGTGTGCCATATATTGGACTCGATTTAAATACCAGAAAAAAAAAAGAGAATACTAACTATGATCAATTGACTTTAGAACGGTAATAGTTATAATCTTACTTAGATTACTTCTCATAGTTATAGACCCCGACTCAATAAATTTAAAGGACTTGCCAAAATCTTCGACTCTTATCTGTATTGACATGATCAGCATTGTTACAAGCGAAAACTAGTAAGTCTATCAAATTTCTGAAATTCCAGTATTGCTGTCTGAGTTATTTTCTAAAGTTGTGATATCGCAAAATTGATTCAGTTAAGAAAACTAGTGATTCCTTGGGAATATACAAATTCACTGTCTACTGAGTAATATTTTCGTAAATTATTCTCCTTTTTTTTCTAGAATACCGGTCAATTTTATGTTTTCGAATCATTACAAGTCAGGACAAGATGTCTGCTCGTCATGCCATTAAGAAGTTTATGTACAACTCATGCACACAAAGTGTGTACATATTATTCAAAAAATGCCTTCTGATTATTGATATATCGATCTTATTGTTTCAACCATATTTTACATCTTTCATATTTAATATACAACAATGCTATACAATTTCAACATAAACTTGAAAAAAAAAACATAGTTCATTGAATTACGTCTCAACTTTCTATAACTGTTCAGAATTTATGGAACTATTCTGTTCCAATCCAACCCCGCACTGTTTTCCTCCCTCCTGGCCCAACACGATAAATGTTGTGCGTCCCCCTGCGGTCACTTCCCACTGCGCGTTTCAGATAGGCTCCTCCATTCATTCTCGGACCACCCCTAAGAATGCCGCCGTCCGGTCGAGGAAAGCCGCCTTGGGGGCCGTGCAGGCAGAGATCGGGATCTATATCAACTGCAAAAAGATCGTCGATTTCAGGGCCTGCGATAGCGGAGGGGCTTTTGATCATGACATCATGATGTGGATCTCGTCTATTCAACAGATTATGTCTCGTCGACGCATTGAGAGAAGATGACCTTTCTCGACGACGTTCTAGACTTAGGTTTTGCCGCTGTCGCTGGACTTCCACGTCGATACGACTTGGAGGCTCAAATTCTTTTGTATGAGAAGATCTTGATCTCGATCTGGTTCTTTCTGGACTATGTTTCGATTGCCGTATCATTGATGATAAATTCAGTGGCGGTGGGGGAAGAGTACTTTTAACGGGTGATCTCGGCTTGGGTGGGGATTCTTCCGGTCCGCAATTTGAGGGAATGAAACGGTTATTACTACTGTTTACTCTTTTTTGATTTGCTTTGCCCCCAAAATATAGTTTATGCTTCGCATTATAAAGACTCCTTGTACCTAATTTCGAACTTTCAACAGTCCTTTCACAGTCCTCATAACTTCTCTCTTCAAATTTAGTCGTTTTTCTCCGAAGTATTTCACCATCAGTTCCGAAATCTTCCGGCGTAAGCCGATCTAAATCATCTCTGCGTGGATTCTCATCATCAATATCATCTTCTTTAAACTTGGCATTTAGGGTAGCTCTCTGCTTGCTCGGTGTACGCGATCTAGACCTTGAATTGCCCCTTGATTTTGATTTCTGAATCTTGCTATTGGTATTACTATGTGTTTTCAGAATTCCCTTACTACTGCTTCTTTTGTCAGATAGATTATTCAAGTTTGTTGCTGCAGAAGAAGTTTTACTTCCCCTACTAGTCCCTTTTGTAGATTCCTCATCGGGATAATACAAAATTCGTCGGTTCTTATCCTCTTCAAATTCGCTTTTACCAAATTGTCTTGCACGCATACCATCAGTTTCTCGCAAACGTTTCCCTTGATAGTACAGTTTTTGTTTGGATTCCCTTTTTAAATTCGGCACAATATATTCTACATTCGTATCTCTTTTACTACTGGGAAATTCTTCCGTTTGCTTCATTTTTCTGGGATCACCTCTTTTAGCCCCACCACCTAGTCCATTATACAACATACCTTCACCCTCATCACTCGAATTCGTCCACGAAGATTGATCCGAGGCCCATTCATCCTCAATTTTAGCACCGTCTTGTTGAAGCTCTAACCGAAATTTACTTTTTTCCTCTCTTCTTTTCTTGTTTTTCTCTCTACCTTCAAACTGGTTGCCATACCTAATCTCTTTCTCCCTATAGAGAGTGGGTACTAAACCCATTTCATCACCATCATCATTGATCATTTTCTTTCTCTTCCGCCGCGTTCCGTCATCGCGAATGGGACTTCTAGCTTCCACGGAATCCCGCTCACTAATGACTTCTTCATCGTCTAAAAGCGGTCTCTTCCGTTGTGCTTGTTCCCGTCTCCATGCTTGTCCGGCCAAATAATCGCTCCTCTGTTTTTCCTCGTCCGGTTCAAGATCCGGCCACAGCAGGAGATTGTCGTAGTCCTCATCAGGCAGAGATTCTAATTCATGTTCGTCCAGGTAGTCTTCGTATTGTTTTCTTTTTTCTTCGTCAAGTGCGTCATTGATTTTTCTCTGTTCGATTCTTCTCTCCATGGCCCGTCTTTGTCTGGCCTTTGCAGCGGGAGACTTTAATCCCGATCTTGGTGATTCAGGCGAACCATACTCTTGTTTTCCTGCTCCCATGCCGAGACCCATACCATCTGCGGGACCGAGACCGTCGAATTTGTTTCTGTTTTTTCTACCTAAAATCCCCGGTTTATTCTCTCTCAAGTATTGCTTGCGGTCAAGCTTGTCTTTACGCTCCTGCGCTTGAGCTTTCAGGAACAAGTACTCCTCCTCTTTATGTCGTCGCTCAGCGAGGAGTTTGGCAGCCTCGACGGGAGTTGGAATGTTCCCAGCGGCTTTCGGGAGCACTCGTCTGAGGATCAATTTGGCAACGGATTATCTGTCTATTTCCAACAATCTTTTCTCAATAAGGAGCATTCTTTCAGCCATTCTCGCTGCGGCCAACCCTTCTTTTTCTAATCGCCAGCCTTCATCAGTTGTTGGTGCTACCATCATTTCAGCACTAGGTAAAAATGAAGTCGTCATTTTCATCTCTTTGATCGCTCCCAATACGTCAACTACGGGATAAAAAGGTCCGTTTCCTCCAGCTGTTTCGGGACCAGGATCGATAGCATCCCAGGGTGGTGTTGTTAAATGCACCACTCTCCGCCCATTTTGAAACAAGGAGAAGGATTCCCGACGCCGTATCAGAATTCCAATTCTGTCACCCGGCCGAATATCGAAACCGGGATGAAACGTATCCGCTACATCGCTTCAGACATCTCCCTGCTCGCCTTCACCCAGCATGGCAGCCACGTGGGGGTACAGTTGGTCGGGTAATTCGTCCTCCTCGGCCAGCACACCGTATCCCTTTTTCTTTTTTTTCTTGTGATCCACCTTGATCGTGCCATGGCGCCTGGTCTCTGCTTTTTTGTCAATTTTCTGCCCTAGAGTCCAAACATCTGCCTTATCCGTGGGCTCGCCCTCCCACTGATTGTCACCGAGATCTTGGTGTTAATCTTCGCGCCAACCGCGGTTTTTCATGTCTTCTGCCTTCATTTTCTTGCCTTCTTCAGTGAGAACGGCGTTCCTTTTGCTTCTTGCGAGTGCTGCACCATCAAATCCTACCGCATAAAGGGGAAAGAGTTCGCAAAGCGTGCGCGGAGCGATGTCTCTGGTATTGACGTACTTACTCGGATCTTCAGAAGTGATACCTATGGTTAATCCCTCTTCAAAATACCTAATAGTGCGCTGTTTTGGATGATCTAAAAAGGGGTGAAGCGGTAAAGTAGCCGGATTAGCTTCTCTTGTTGTAGCTGAAAGAGCATTTTTCTTCTGTTTGTTTTGGGAACTTGGAGAGATATCTTTCTGACCCGGTCCAAGATTCCGGGGTCTGGAAAGAATATCCTTCAAATAGCCTTGAGGATAGTTTTCCATTTCCAAAATTTGAATTTCGAACCACCAACCCTGCAAAAAACTGTTGTATGTAAAACTCTCATTTGTCGCGTATGTATGAGAAAAGCTTGCCTGATTCTCATAGGGTTCATTATTAGGTGGTATTCTCGTTGGCCCCACGTATTGTAGTACTCTTTTGTCCGTCTCGTCGGTAATGCCATCTTCTAACCACTTAGAACCGCCACAACCAACATTATAAGCGATTTTCTTGCGTCTGTCATGTCTTTTCGATGCTTCTGATCCAAGTAGATTTATGTTATGACAGAAAGGTGGCAAAAAACGAGCCATTGCCAATCTTAAGTTGTAAAATTAGGAATCTATCTTTCCAAAACCAATTTCTAAATCGGAGATTTTCTGGGGACCTGCCTCCCAAGTAAGCACGTTTTCATCTTGTTTGATGTTTCTCGCTGCTTTTTGTTGCTATTCAACAACGTGTGATCGGATTTTCATGTCCTCCCTTTCCATCTAGTACTCAAGATTTTCACGAGTAGCTTCAAAGTCTTGAATTGCTTTCCTGAATTCCAAGCTCCTTGCTTTTTGCTCCATGTACGATCTTTCATCCAGGAACGTCTCCCCAGGGCCACGCGCCAGACATTTTAGAAGATACAGCTGCGTAGGATCAGGTCTGGCCGATGCTAAAACTGTTTTCAGTTGCTGAGCTGCATTACGTTTATTCAGTGCCTGTTTACTTTAGCTTGTTTTTGTTTGTTTTTCTATACCCGCAGCTGTTGGGTTTGCATTCAACAAAATTCCTTCTGTGCCCCTCAAAATTGCCGCAACCGTCCCCTCTGTTTTGGCTGCTTTCTTCAAACTAGACCTGTACACTAGTCCAGGGTCGATTGGGCCTTGACCCTCCAATTGAACTTCTTCTAATTCTCGCATGAATGTAGGAACTAGCAAACGTTTCAGTCTCGTTACGTTGTAAATTGTCACAGGATTCTTATCTTCATCGTCTAGACTAGCACTCGTAGGATTAGACTCCTTGAGAGAACCGTCACCAGGCCCAGAGTCTAAGAAATTAATAATTGGGTAGAGACCGAGTTCATAGGGCACATTTCGGGGACCGATACCCACAACAACACCATTGTGAATCAAGTAGATTTGCCCGGGAAGAAAAGGCGTCATTTTCTGAGTTACGACAGGAGTAGGTTCAATGAACTCTGGATTATGGTATTCAACTTCAGCTTCGTTATTTGCAGAATTAGCTTGTTTTTTTTTCTTCAAAATTTTCGCTGTTTTGGTGTTGCTGATTGCGCTTCGATTATCCTTAAGCCTCCAGTCGCCCCAGAAATGACCGTTTTCCGAGGCACCACGTACTGGACCCTTGTAACTCGCGAAATCTGGACTAACAGGAATAAACAATCCAACTGTATCACCTTGATTAATTTCGATATCGGTAGAAGTTTGTGCCGACCACGCTGAAAGTCCACCATGCCACCAACGCCCGGGTTTTTTACCAGTTGACCAGAGTGGAGCAAAAACAGAGTTCGGGTCAAACATACTTTTCTTTTTTGGCAGCTTTTCTTTAGGAACATTTCCGTGTAACTGGAAATGATATTGATCATGTTCTAATACAAGATCAGTTGCAAGTTCTTCTGGTGAACGACCTGTCACCCCAACACTAAAGCATTCACTTAGTTTTTTACCGGGTATTCTCACACCTGTCAACGACAATTCGTAATAAAATCCCCCAAGTTCCGGAAAAAACGTCATTGGATCGCTCCCCATCGCCCACAATTCCCCCGCTGCCATACTTATCCCCGTTACTGGCTCCTCATTTTCATCCAATTAGTCTTCCATCATATCCAGCCACTTTCGTGTAATATGAATACTCTCCAGTCCTCTCTCACCCCCGGCCTTCACACCAGCACCATGCACGTCGAAATGCCAATCTTCACACCCAACTCCACGCGCGTCCTGACTGTAGCCGCACGCAATCGCGAAATACTGCTATATTTTCTCCTTAACGCGTCTTTCTGCGTCCCTCGCTTCATGTATATCCTAAATCGACGCCGCGGTCCGCACCAGTCTTCGCACCGCTATTTCCACGTTCAGCCCCGCTGCTTGTTCGGAATACTCGCGAATGGTCTCAAAGCGGCCCATTTTCGCGCCTATTTCGTCGAGCTGGCCCTGCATGGCTTCTCGGAATTTTTTGCGGGCTAGACGTAACATCTTCGCAATTTCCAGCTCGTGTCGTTCCTCGGTGAGGGCGAGCAGTGTGCGGGGAAACATGGCATCCGGACGACCTCGAATGTAGGAAACACCGCGGACTCGGCCGAAGGTGAGATGGATTAAGGGACGGAATTTGGAGGGTTTTGTAATTAGCTTGGGATTGTCGGGTTTGAGATAGTCTTTGGGTGTAATTTGGATCAAAGAATCGTTCAAAAAGAGTGCCATTTAATATGAATCAGGATAAATCTCGACTGTGATGACATCACCAACTTTCATTGCGCCCCATCTTTCTGTTTGTAAGTCTTTATCAAATTCATACTGTTCCAGTTCATTATAGAGTTCCACCTCTTCCCAATTCTCACCAATGGTACTGCCAATCAAACTACTCCGCTTCCCGGTTCTATCTACTGGAGCTTCCACATCAAACCTGGTATTCGTCTTCCTAATTGCGGTCTTTATCTCTGCCTCCAGCTTCGACAAATCTGCTAGCTCCATGACTTTTCCGCCTCTTCCCATGCGAATTTCTTTTTCAACGTCATCAAACATTTGCGCTTCCAGGTCCTACTCCACTTATTCTAGGTCCTACAGCCACTCTTGTAGTACGTCATCAGCCACCTCCTGCTCTCGCTGGGCGCGACGCTTCATCTCCTTCATCTTATTTAGTCGACGGAGGATTTCTGCCTTCTTATCTTCCTCACGCTTTTTTTTCTCGAGCGCTGCTTGCTCCTTGGCAGACATGTAACGTTGATCAAGGGCGCGATCTATGTCGAGTAAATCGTCTTGCGGTTTTTCTGATTGATGGTTGGGGGTCGGGAGTAATTGTCCTGGCATAGCGAGGTGATCCGGATCAACTTCTAACAAATTGCGGCGTGCCTCGTGATCACCTTCAATTAAGGCCTCGACCTTACCGCTTTTGAGATCCACTTTAAAGTCTCGTTCTGGCCATTTTACCTCTGAATCAATCGCGTTGTTTTCGTCGTTAATACTACCGCCAGCACCAAACAATTGATTCATTTGCGTTTCATCCAACTCATCCACACCTGGTGGCGCCCGATTTCGCGGTGAATAAACAGTGGAAATGGTTTGTTCGATGGTGGCTCGCTCGTGCTCGCTTGGATTTGTAAGAGGGTTAACATCTAAAACAGGATTATTTTTCATGTCTGGCCTGCGAGATACGCGTTTCGATGGAGACGATTTTTGACTGTTAGCTGAATGTGCTCTCTTTTTTGCTCCTCCTGAGTTTTTGTCTTTGTGTCTTTTAGACTTAGCACGTTCGGGAGGAACTTCCATGCGATGGTTATTTCCTTCTCGAAATCTTTCTGGAGGAGCATAATGAGTTCCTTCAGTTTGACCTTGGTTTCACGAACTATCATCATCAAACCCCTCGCTTTTCCAATCGTTTGCCTTCCATCCATCGCCTCCAGAATTCCAATTTGACCAGTCATTATTAGTTTTTTTTTCCACACCGGACCATGCACCTGTCGCATTTGACGCATTATTGTTGCTCCATGCTGCTGATGAGGTCCAATTATTAGCTCCGGACGACGACCACGCATTAGAATTGCCGGTAGTATTGTCCCAATTAGTACTCCAGTTACTATTTGAATTATTGCCCCAGTTATTCCAATCAGACGAACCGCTGACAGGGTCCGCCGCAGCAGAGCTAGGGGCTACATCCTGAGCTGCACTTGCTCTACGGTTACCTTCTTTTTCTTCCTATATCACTACCGTAGGCGCAGGATTGTGTTCCGGTTTTCCGTCCCACGGCGACAAAGGCACGTGAGGAGAAGCTGCTACATTCTACCTGACCGCATGAACTCCCATTTTCGGATCCAGTTGCTGTTTTAGATTATCGGAAATTGGGCCGAACGGATTTGGTATGTTCGGATCCACGCCGTCTTTGTGAGCCCAAACGTGTTGATCGGGGAATCGAATTTTGCCACCGTCCGTTTCCTTCATATATTGCGGAAAACGGGACCTTAATTTACCTGGACAAAGACCCCATTCTTTTTTTGACCAAGATCTTCCTTTCTTTTCGTCCTAACTGGCGTGGGATTTTGTCCATTCTCCGCCATATCCGCCGATAAAAGCGCGTCTCTCGTTATTCGATTCAACTACACCGATGCCGATTCCTACGTCTCTCTCTGTTATGCGGTCGAAGCGCCATGTTTAGTCTACTTTGAAGTGAAAAACCAGTTCATTGCCGTCTAAACAGTGTCTTCCGATCATAGCACCTCTTAATAATAAATCTTTATCTACCCCCTAAAACAGCTAGTCTTTTGGTTTCCCCTTCGGATTGTAAGCCTCATTGATTTTTCTTTCGTTTTAAGATTGTGAATTCGAAGCTTCCTTCGCTCCCACATTGATGCCGCTCATCACTATTCCGGCCGCCTCGAGTTTCGCTAATCTCTGCTGTTGCGCTCGTTCCTCCCTTTCTGATTCTTTTCTGGTCTCTTTTTCAGCCTTTTCGGCAGCCGTCAGGCCGATATCGTCCTCCGGAAGCAAACAAGACGTGGTGTTGAACGACAAATGCAGACCACGCGGGTCTAGCGCCACCAAACCGTTAAGGAATCGCGGCGCGTGTTTGGTGAGAAATGGCCAAACGGGACGGGGATCGGGTCTATGGGTTGAAATCCAATCACCATAGTGAGTGGGGTCGATAACCCAGGGGAGGTTTTTATCAACTTTTGGGTCAACAGGAGCAATATCTTTATCCATTTGTTATATGTCGTACATCAAATAGGTTTCGAAAGTCTGAAGTTGTCTTTGACCGTAATCTTGAGTCCGAAAACATTACTCATAAATTATGGCTAATCGATCAGTTTCATCCCGAAATCGATGTACAGCATCAGCGGAATTATCGTAGTCCTTAGTCGGAGGTAATTGCACCTCAATTTCTTTAATTCCCTCGCCCAAAGAAATAGAAAGATACAAGGCGTCATTCTTTTCCATTTCGACTCTCTTAAGCGCCAGAGGAGGAATAACATGGGGTATACAATCTGTGCCTGAATACCAATCCGGTGTAAAGTGGTTATCTATGTAACAAGAAACGGGTTTTCCACCACGTTTTGTGCCTTCCACCAAACCCGTAAGAGGCGTAGGACGCCCAGCAGAGGGCTCAATTACTTTGCCAACAGCTTTCGTAAATGGATAGCTAGCTTTAAGTTTGTCATTTACAAAGAGAAACAGATTGGTACCATCAACTAACAGCGTTATTCTATCATTCAATTTTAAGCATTCCGGAGTTAGTGGTATTCCTGCACATACATCTTTGTTGGCGCTCTCATCAGTTCTTGAATTTTATAACTAACCATTTTTCAGTCTTTTTGGCGTTGGTACTGTTGGTAATTGCATCGTTTGTGTAGGCTCTTCTCGCTTTTCAGATTCTTCTGACTCATTCAGATTCAGATTGTCCTTAAACCAATCCAGGCCAGCATTCGGTAAAAACGTTCTAGAAGAAGGGCCATCCCACAGCCCGCCTGCAGACAAACGCCAGGTCAAGCGGTCCTCGCGCCAAACAGGTCCAAACGCAGCCGGTGCAGGCAAGTGCGGTGGAGCAAGAGACAGACCGATCGTCATTCCTCTATTTGTAACTGGATTATTCAAACTTTGATCATCCAGTTCTTCGGCTATTCTTGACACATTTGTGTTTAGATACGTGGTGACAAAAGCCTGAGCCTTAATATCTTCTGCTGAGGTCGGTGCTCGTTGGCCAAAGAAATGATAGCGCGCTAAAACCAGGTCTTCTTTTTTGAATTTTCCAACTCTTCCCCACGTGTTTGGACCAGCGACGCGCGGAGATGGTTCATTATCGGGCTGAATGCCTTGTCCTGGTATTAGATCTAGGGGGTTGACAGGTAGTTCATCATGCAACTTATCAACCAATTGCGCGAGATCATCGTCGTGGTCATCGTATCCACTCTCGAGGTCAGGGATCATTGCATTGGGACTTCTTTGTCCTGCATTCTAATAGGAATCAAGAGCATCTGCGTCTTTTTTTCACTGGGTCGCATCATTAGTCCCAGCCCAATTTGAGTTAGACCAGTCAGATTAATCCGCAGCACCAGTATTAGAATCTTGATTCTGGTCGGACCAGTTATTGGTGTTTGACTCTCCCCAGTTATTACTGGCATCGGTGTTCCAATCTCTATCAGAGTTCCAATCTTCATCGCCAGTGTTGAACCTAACTTGTCAGTTAGTCTGACCACCAGAATTAGACCAGTCATTCTCATCGGTTTTTATTCCTGCATCTGCTGAATTCCAATTGTCGTCAAAATCATCATCGGCCCGGTGTACACCTTCTTTTTGATGATATTTCTTTCGACTTAAATTGAATCGTTTTAGAAAACCAAAAGAGCCATTGTATGTAGTTTTCCCAACAGTTAGTAGACTGGTAGTACCACCACTGTTATTAGCGTCCGCTGAAGGAGCCTGATGTTTACCTTCCCTACTCAGAAAAGAATTACCAAAACGAACATTAATTTAGGATGAATGTTGCCCCTCAGTCTCCCCTTTCTTCTTCTTATCCTTACCACTTTTCGAGTCTTTGCTCTTTTTTTCTTTATCTTTAGACTCTCCTTTCTCTCTTTTCTTTTTATCTTTTTTATCTGATTTACCCTCATCACCATCAATTTCTGCTTCGGTTACAGGAGCTGAATCGTCTTTGGTAATAGCATCAATATCGTCTGTCGATTTCCCTCTATTTTTACTCTTTTTTTCTTTGTCTTTAGACTCTCCTTTCTCTCTTTTCTTTTTATCTTTTTTGTCCGATTTACCCCCATCACCATCAATTTCTGCTTCGGTTACAGGAGCTGAATCGTCTTTAGTAATAGCATCAATGTCATCTGTCGATTTGCCTCTCTTCTTGCTGCTTTTTTCTTTATCTTTAGACTCTCCTTTCTCTCTTTTCTTTTTATCTTTTTTGTCCGATTTACCCCCATCACCATCAATTTCTGCTTCGGTTACAGGAGCTGAATCGTCTTTAGTAATAGCATCAATGTCATCTGTCGATTTGCCTCTCTTCTTGCTGCTTTTTTCTTTATCTTTAGACTCTCCTTTCTCTCTTTTCTTTTTATCTTTTTTGTCCGATTTACCTCCGTCTTTGTCTGCTTCACCTTCGATTACAGGAATAGTATCCATGTCGTCTGTTGATTTTCCTTTCTTCTTATCCTTTTTCGATGCCTTTTCTTTCTTACCCTTTGTGTGCTACTGATCTAAGCTTTCGGCATTTTCAGTACTGGTAGGATCGATGTCTTCTTTTTCATCCTTGTGTTCATGATGTTTATGGTGCTCATCATGATGCTCTTCTGCTTCTGCCTCATCTTTATGTTCAGAATCATGGTGATGATGATGTTTACCTTTATGATGCTTATCGTGATCGTCTTCCTCGTTATGACCTTCATCGTGATGATGTTTACCTTTATGATGCTTATCGTGATCGTCTTCCTCGGTCTGACCTTCATCGTGATGATGTTAACCCTTATGATGCTTATCGTGATCGTCTTCCTCGTTATGACCTTCATCGTGATGATGTTTTCCTTTATGATGCTTCTCATGGTGATCTTCCTCGGTCTGACCTTCATCGTGATGATGCTTTCCTTTATGATGCTTATCGTGATCGTCTTCCTCGTTATGACCTTCATCGTGATGATGTTTTCCTTTATGATGCTGATGATCCTCATCGTGATGATGTTTACCTTTATGGTGATTGTGTATTTCATCGGGCAGATCTTCATCACCATGACTATGCTTCTCATGGTGTTTTCCCTTACTATGCTTTCCCTTATGGCTATGAGCTTTTGCATCCGGATGATCTGAGTCATCGATGTCCATAGGATTTGCCCCTTCAACAATGCTTGCATCTCGGATATTCGGTTCACTATTATTCCATTCATCATCATTACTTATCAACATATTGTCAACCTCAGTTGTGCGCTAATCTTCTTCTGGAGGTGGTCTAGGAACTTCGTCAGCAGCGTTCCAGTCACCATTATCAGCATTTCAATCACCATCATCAGTATTCCACTCGTTACTGGGCCCTTGATCCTGAATATCCGCATCGTTTGCATTTTTTAAAGTGCCCCAGTTGCCAATCTCATTAACCTACGACGATTTCAATTTTGATTTCTTCCTGAATTTGTCCAAATATAATTTCCTTTTCTGTATGTACTTGATCTCAATGCATTCATAATTGCAATCTTTCATATCTAGTTGTCCATCCAGTAACTTTTCATTCGCTTTTTCCCATTGCAATTCAGCGTCTCTGATTTCATTTGCATCAGGGATATATTCCTTCTCAGCTTGATCTTCCGCCCAGTGCCAATCAGAATAGCGCCTAAAAACGTCTTCTTGAGTGATAACGGCACCGTCCTCAAACCTTTTAAATTCATCACTCTTTTCTTTCTTGCTTTTTGGCCAGAGAGACTTTTTCTTCTTGTGGTGGCCACCTGTTTTACTTCCGACTTTTTTCTTCGACTTAGGTTTAGCTGTTGCAGATTTTTTCTTTTTCGCTCCGCTACGCATACCCTCAACAGCAGTCGCTTCACGAATTTTAATCGCTGAACCTGGAATGGATTCATCGACTTCAGTTGTATCAGCATCATCATGATGATCTTCGTCTAAAGTCTCTTTTTTACCAGATTTACCATGATGATGATGACCGTCTTTTGTTTTCTTTCCTTTCCCTTTGTCTTCCTTTTTGTGTTTGTGTTCGTCTTTGATATCGTCTTTTTCTTTTTTCTTTTTACCCTCGCCTTTATCGTGATGATGTTTACCTTTATGATGCTTATGGTCATGATCTTCATCCGGCTGATCTTCAGCTTTATGACCTTCATCGGGATTATCGTTATCATGATGATGATGTTTACCTTTATGATGCTTATGGTCATGATCTTCATCAGGCTGATCTTCAGCTTTATGGCCTTCATCGGGATTATCTTTATCATGATGATGATGTTTACCTTTATGATGCTTATGGTCATCATCTTCATCAGGCTGATCTTCAGCTTTATGGCCTTCATCGGGATTATCTTTATCATGATGATGATGTTTACCTTTATGATGCTTATGGTCATGATCTTCATCAGGCTGATCTTCAGCTTTATGGCCTTCATCGGGATTATCTTTATCATGATGATGATGTTTACCTTTATCATGCTTATGGTGATGATCCTTTTCATCATTTTTTTCTTCTTCAATTTTTGCTACAGGTTCTGCACCTTCAATGTCATCTCCTTTATGTTTTTTTTTAGAACTTTTCCCCTCCTTTTTATGTTTTTTCTTGTCACCTGCCTCATTGTCATCTGCCATCTCATTTTCGTCGACGTTTGTACCACCACCATCACCATCTTTTTTCTTCTTATCTTTCTTCCCCTTCTTTTCACCATCATGATGCTTATGTTTTCCCTTATTTTCAGAAAAATGAATACCTTCTTTAGTATGAAAAAACGAAGAGAATGATAATTTAGGTCTGGCCGAACCAACACTTAGGTCTTTGGCAAGAGACTCAGGCTCTGATTTACTTCTTCTACGACTACTGCTGCCCCTAAATATGCTGTGATAAAGAGAACTACCAAAACCAGTTCTTGAACCCTGAACTTTTTTCACAGACTCTTTGTCCACTGACTTGTGTTAACCCTCCGTGTTCCAGCGTCGCGGCCAGTGCCATCTTTTTTTTGAAACGGTAGATGCCGGCACTAGTTCCTCATCTACGTTGTACTCATCACTGTCATCGTCAATATTTAGCGAGGGCCAGAGGATATCATCAAGCTACTGACGCGTCAATAACGGCGTCGAAATATTAGATTTACCACCAGCAATCATGTTGTTTCTAAATTAGTACCTGTCAGTATGGAACGGCTGCTGAGTCTTCTTCCTTGAATGATCTAAGTGTAGGTGCGTATCAGTCCGCCCTTTGACAAAATTAGCGGTCTTTCCTTTTTTGCCCTTGCCTTTAAGAGTTGCAAGGCTTTGAACTTTCCCAGCAGTCCTGGCAAACGCCTGTTCACGAGCAAAGGCAGCTTGAGCGCTTGCGATATGAATACCCTTTTTACCTTTCCCCCTCCCTAATATTCCCTTGCCTTTCGACTCTTTGCCGCTTCCTTTCTTTCCCGGGCCTTCATTTGCTGACTTGTTTGATTTGAGTAATCCCCCTATGCCCCAACGCGCTACACTTTTAGATAACTTGCTATTGTGGCCCTCAGATTTTGATCGTCGCATATTTTAGTTAGTACTACGTCGATCTGCAAGCCAGCGGTTGAATCTACCTTTAACGTTTGACCATTTTCCAGTCGGAATCGCCGTCGGCTGCGCTTCCTCACGAGGAGACATGTGAACACCTTCCCATGTTGGTGATGCGGTAGGCCAAGTTGGATCCCATTAGTCTGTTGGCGACTGATGTTCTCCTTCTGTCTCATTCTTGTGATGATGATGGTGTTTTTTACCATCTTTCTTATCCTTATCTTTTAATTTTCCCTTGTGTTTGTGTTTGTGGTCATCGGGTTTCGGATCTTCGGCACTTGGATCTGTTGGGTGATCGTCTTTAGTATCGTCTTTTTCTTTTTTCTTTTTACCCTCTTCTTTATCGTGATGATGTTTACCTTTATGATGCTTATGGTTATGATCTTCATCAGGATGATCTTCAGATTTATGATCTTCATTAGGATTATCTTTATCATGATGATGATGTTTACCTTTATGATGCTCATGATCATGTTCTTCATCCTTATGATCTCCTTTGTTTGTCTCAGTATCCTTACCTTTCTTGTGGTGATGATGTTCATGATCATGTTCATCATCTTTATGATCTTCCTTGTTTTTCTCAGGCTCCTTACCTTTCTTGTGGTGATGATGTTTATTGCTGTGATCTTCCTCATTGTGTTTATGCTCCTTACCCTTACCCTTAGTATCGCCCTTATGATGTTTTTTTTTATGCGTTGAAGCAATTTTAGAAACAACCTCTTCATCACTGTCGAAATCGTTAACACCCTCGACTACATCTGCTTCCCGAAAATTTGTTATCGTTTCTCTTGAATCATTCGTAGTCTCTCGACTATCAAACTCCTGAGCATAATTATTGTCTGCTTTGGTGTTCCAATTATCATCCCATTCGTCATTAGCAGGCGGTGGTGCAGAAGATGTCTACATATTCCAGTTCGAAGAATCGTCTGTGGCCCAATTATTATTTGCGCCTTGTTGTTAATTAGACCAGTTTCCATCCCCTGAGGCTCCTTGTCAGTTCTTCTTACCCGTGGTTCTAGGGGGTGATTGTGCGCCTTCGTGCATTGGATCCGATGCGACGCCACTAATACGAAAAGATACCATTAATCTATACCTTTTTCCACCCATAGTTCGTGCACACGGAACCCTCAAAACAGGCAACCTACCATCACTAACAGAGAGACAGTCTGCAGCAATTTTGGAGGCTTCTCTCTAGTAATCTGGATCAGAGTCATCAGAATAACAAGCTCATTCCTCCTCATTTTGATCCTGATTCATCCACGATGAATATTGCTTTGTGAAAGTAGCTTCTTGTTCTTCTACAGCTGTAACTATTTCCTTCTCTGCGCTTTTCCACATTCCAGTCACAGGATCAAAAAAATCTTCAAGAGGTGCATCTTTGGTATCAATGCCAACAGATTTGTGATTTCCTTCGCGCATTACAAGCGATTTGTGATTGGGCCATTGAACTTTCCGTGTTGTTGAAGCGATAGGTCAAGTTGGATTTCATTGGTCTGTCGGCAACTGATGTTCTCCTTCTGTTTCACTTTTGTGGTGATGATGGTGTTTTTTGCCATCTTTCTTATCCTTATCTTTTGATTTTCCCTTGTGTTTGTGTTCGTGATCATCGGATTTCGGATCGTCGGTACTTAGATCCATTGGGTGATCGTCTTTAGTACCGTCTTTTTCTTTTTTCTTTTTACCCTCGCCTTTATCATGATGATGTTTATCTTTATGATGCTTAGCTTTATGACCTTCATCGAGATTATCTTTATCATGATGATGATGTTTTCCTTTATGATGTTCATTATCATCATCACGTTCTTCATCCTTGTGATCTCCTTTATTTTTCTCAGACTCCTTACCTTTTTTGTGGTGATGATGTTTGCCATCTTTCTTATCCTTATCTTTTGATTTTCCCTTATGTTTGTGTTCGTGATCATCGGGTTTCGGATCTTCGTCGTTTGGATCTATTGGGTGATCGTCGTTTGGATCTATTGGATGATCGTCGTTTTGATCTATTGGGTGATCGTCGTTTTGATCTATTGGGTGATCGTCGTTTGGATCTATTGGGTGATCGTTGTTTGAATCTATTGGGTGATCGTCTTTAGTATCGTCTTCTTCTTTTTTCTTTTTAGCCTCGCCTTTATCGTGATGATGTTTACCTTTATGATGCTCATGGTCATGAACCTCATCAGGCTGATCTTCAGCTTCATGATCTTCATCAGGCTTATCTTTATCATGATGATGATGTTTACCTTTATGATGCTCATGGTCATGAACCTCATCAGGCTTATCTTTATCATGATGATGATGTTTACCTTTATGATGCTCATGTTCATGCTTTTCAACCTCCTGATCTTGGTTAGAATCGTTTTTTTAATGATGGTGTTTATGCTCCTGATCCGCCTTGCCCTCATGGTGTTTATGATCCTTACCCTTAGCTTTAGTATCATCCTTATGATGTTTCTTGTTATGAGTGGAAGCAATTTCCGAAACACCTTCTTCATTACCGTTCAGATCGTTAGCACCCTCCACTACATCTGCTTCCCGAAAATTCGTCATCGTTTCTCTTGAACCATTCATCGTCTCTGGACTATCAACCTCTTGATCATAATTTTTGTCTACTTTAGTGTTCCAATTATCATTCCATTCATCGTTATCAGGTGGTGCTGCAGGAGAAGCTTTCATATTCCAGTCTTAAGAACCGTCAGGGTCTGTGGCCCAATTACTATTTTCGCCTTGTTGTTAATTGGACCAGTTTCCATCCCCTGAAGCCACTTCAGTTTTGCCAATCGGAACATTTTTTTTTCTAATAGCTAAAACTTATCCGGTCTTAATAAAAGTATTAGATCCCCATCTTGTGGGATCAAAAGCTCTTCTTTACAACATGATAGGAACTTATTTTCCCCTTACTCGACATCCTATGCCAACTCCGTCATGCACCACAAATGAATTCAAAAGTCGACAGTCTGCCAATGGCGAAGGAGATGTAGCGTCGGGTTTTTTCAATTTTGATGTCAGAAGTAAGTATTGTCTCATATCTAGTGGAACAAATCTTACGGCAGTGACGTGATCACCAAGAAATTCACAAATTGGAAAAATTGGAGTTCTTCTGAGAATGTCAAAACTGTATCCTTTAACGTTATCAATGGGACGTGGTGATTTGAAAACGGGTTTTCTATTCAGAAAAAGATGCATGTAATTATGTTCATCCACTAGCAAAGAGAGAAGATCACCTTCTTGTAAATGTGAAATAGGATCATATTTTGGTATCTTATACCAAGTCGGTCGTACCTTAAGACCAATATCAAAATTTGCTATAGATAAACCCTTATTTCTCTCTTTCGTAAACTCTGGATTCCTGACTTTAGAGTTAAAAGTCTGAAACGTCGACCAAGTTTCTATATTGTCCCAGAGCTTTGTGTATGGTATGACCAAGTCTTCAAACATCTCATCATGCTAGGTGGCTTTGTTAGGATCATCATGTTTATTTTTCGCTGTATTTGCTATTATTGCTTTCAGTTTTCTAAACTCTGATTTCTCTTTCAAATATTTATCAAGGAACTTCTGTTTCACAGATCCCAAATACTGCGCCAATTTCTAGATCATCCACGCCCACCTTCTCCCAAATTCCAATGGTCCTACATTCCCCGTGGCTTTTAATCCCCCTTCGTCTTCTCCCCCTCCGTCCATGTATACACCATCGTGTCCGATCATCCAGATCTCTCTGGCCCTAAGAGCCCTTTTTGACTATTTCCTCAGCGCTTTCGCCACATTTTTCTTGGTGCGCTCGCCCACGGTAGTAACTTTACGAAACCCCGACTTGGGGCCCAAGCGTAGTTGGGAGGCGAGGGTCCGCACTAGCGGGCCGCCCCTCGAGCAAACCGCGACGGGGTGCTGAGTGGTTAGTCCGAGGCTGAATCCGGCCTCAACCGGACGGGGACGGTCTCGCTGGAGCTTGCGGTTGATGGAGATGATTCTGACTTGGTAACCGGGACAGTCAGTGCGATGTATTGGTCCGTTTCCGAAAAAGTACATTGGCGTGGTGAACATCGCGGCGTGTCTGAGAAAAGGATCTACTTTTGCAACTTCAGGATGTTGTTCATCAACTTCTGACTTTTTGTGGGAAACTTCATGTGCATTATGATGTCTTCGTTCTTTTTTAGCTGCCATCAATTGACTTTTTACAACATAGCATTCAGTGTACACCTCCTTGAGATCAATGTAATGTAATTTATTGGTTTCAAATTATTTGCCTTCTCTTGATTTTTCTCAATCCTCTTCATTTTCGATATCCGGTTCGCCCTTATTCTTACTTTTATTGGAATCTGCTGGTGATGAATTTTGATCCTAAGCAGGTGTAAAGCCAGTTCTCATTCTAGTAGGAAGCATATAATCGGAATCATCCTCATGATTCTACATCGTCTCTCTGGCATCATCATCCTCATCAGTGAAAGTACGATCGGTATCAGTTGTGTCATAACCATGTCTACCCCCGGTAGTAGTGGATTTTGTTTCTTGTCGGTCCGGGCCATGACTGCGGCCAGACATAAGTCCAGCGAGAGTCCTTCGGGTTGTTTCATCGAGTTAAATCCCGCCCGAGGCTTGACCCATTTCTGATAATTGAGTAAGGGCAGGAATAGAATCGTGTGAAAACAGTAGCATTCTTCGTAAAATACATCCTTCACGAAGAATGGACCGACCAAACCGGTCGATAATCAACCCGTGTTGTCAATTTTTACCAGCAGCCTGCACTTCGCCTCTCATAAGCCTATGAAGATACCACAAATACTCCGAGTGGGGCAGAGCTTGTGCTTTTGGGTACGGAAAGTCATCTCCCCACAGTCTAGGATCAAAATCTGAGTTCGTCTCGTAATCAAACCCGTCACCCCACCAGCCAGCGCCGTCACAAGGACCAGTTCCGTCAGCAAGCTGCACTTTTTCTGCCACATATTGCGACGCTTTTTCGAATTCCCAGTACTTGGTGAATGGCTCCCTGTAGAGTGGCGTGTTTTTCGAGTAATAATAGCCCCTGAAGCCGAGCTTTGAAGTTTCACAGGAGTAGGGATACCAGCCGCAGGCTCTTTGCTTCATGAAATAAAGTCCTGTTTTCATACGGTCGGACTATTCGAATTTCTCAGCGCCATGGAAAGAACGCATCCAAGGACAGGCTACGAATTGAGAAGGGTCCGTTATGATTTTGACAGACAAAGTATCTCCAAACAAATCAACTACGGGCAATAGACCTTGGGGCATTTTCTGACCTGTTTTTGGATCGGTCCAGAAGGGGTCAAAAGGGTCTCTGGGCATTTCATGGACCTCAAACCAGTGTGAAAATCCATCTATTTTGCAGCCATTTAGAAAGAGACCGAATTTCCAGCCTTTAAGTGCTCTCTTACGACTTGATTTAGTTTTCTGCATTGACTCCTAGTTACCAGCGTCACTCATTAGGTCAGAATCCATATTGTCGTTGTACTAATAGCCATACTTTTCCATGTAATCCTATTAAGTATCTTCTGTATAGTCTTCCGGATCCCGATAAAGCATGACCCCAATTCTATCTCCAGCTATGAAATCGAAGGTGTCAAAGTCACCGTAAAAGGGTGAAAATTCATAATCAGGATCTTGGTGTTTTCGAGTAGAATCGTGATAACCCCCCATGTAACCAGCTACAATTGATCCTTCTGGGAGCTCATCAGCTCGTGGATGGAAACCATAAACCGTTGACCCACTTGGTGTGGACGGATTGGGCCGGCTTTGTCCCTTATAATAGGCTTTTTCAAGATCAAGAGTGTATTTTGTCTGAAAGGCAAAACCTAGCGCAATTCCAGACTCTTGATGACGAGGGTCTCTGCGATCAAACAAAAGTCTTTCGTTGAACTTTTTCTTCTTCCCTGAAATTAGATCAATATCATCTGAGTCGCTTGATTGGAACTGACTTTCGGTAAAATACGATTCATCTTCGGACCAAAATTCTGAACTCCCTCCTGCAGCAAACTGAGTATCGGGGTGATCTGGTCCTTTTTTTTCATGAAAACCTGGTTTTAGAAAGGTTTTGGATTTCGGTTTAACCTTTGATTTACCCACTTTTGCTTTGGCTGATTTTTTTTGAGTAGTAGAATCTGGAAGAGCTTTTTTACCTCGTCCCCAACCAAATACATGCCCCATCCTGTGTCCTTTTTTACCTGCGTTGACTTGATTAGCTCCTCTCGGACTATTTCCACTTGAGGCTTTCTTTTTGCTCGGACGAGGACTGAATATCTTTTTGGCGTGAGGCTTTTTCGTTGCATTTTTTTTTGCTGCTGCCTTTTCCTTCTTTTTAGCGTTGGCTTTATGCGGTTTGTTATGATTTCCTTCACTATTAAACGATTCGCTCCCACTGTAGAAACTATGTGACTCTGAGTCAGGTTCACTCTGAAATCGTTTCCTATTTTTAGGCCAAAAATTTTACGGTAATACTGCTTTATGCTCTCCTTCTTTTGGACTGCTACCTCCAAAGCCAAAATAAGATGCCCAGCTAGAATCATCTGATTTTGCAGCCGGCGATGCTTCTGGAGCAGCCTTTTCTTCTGCGGCCTTGCCACTGTTTTCTGCAGCTGCTGGAGTTACAGGTTCACTCGATGCAGCTGGGGTACCTCCACCAAACAAATTAGAAAAAAATCCTCCTGATTCAGCTTCGGCAGGTTTTTCGGCTTCTTTGGATGCAGATTCAGTATCTCCAGCACTTGTACTAGAAGGGGCCGCTCCTGCAGTAGTTGTTTTGGAGGTTTCCTCTTTCGGTTTTTCTTTCTCGCCCCCTCCACCACCGAAAAAATAACTAAAATATCCTCCACCACCAGATTCATCTTTTTTCTCTTCTTGCTCTGTCTTTACACCGTCTCTTTCCGCCAATTTCGCCTTAAATGCTGCTTCCTCTGGGTCTTCCTCCTCAGCTCCAAACATTCTTTCGAAAAATCCTTTTTCCTCGGGCTTTTCTTTTGGATAAGTATCGTATAAATGCACTTCCATGAACTGTTCATCCTCTTTGGCTCTCTCTTCCTCCAATAACTTGGCGTCGGCTTGCGCGGCAGCCTGGCGTTCGGCCATGTCCCCCGCATGATCTTTTACAAATTCGTCTGCCAATCTCCGCATGAATCGGCGTAAGTCAGGACACTCATCTCTTCTGAAATTCGGAGCTGTTTTTGAGCGAAGTTCAACTTCATAATAAAAAACAGGAGCAACAAGACATTCAGAATCATTGCCCGCACAATATGATGGTATTCCACCCCTTTATTTGGCTGCTCTTTTAATTTCGGCCATAAGTGCGTTTTGTTCTTTCGCTAAACCATGAATCCATTCTTTGCGGAGCTAAAACCGATTTTCTTAAGCCTTCATTCCAAAAGCATCACTTGTAGGAATCTCCCCATCATCCTGCTAAACTCCCATATGTTTCTACGCCGCAAGTATAGCGTCATCCAAATCTTTATCTTCACCCCGTTATCCCGAATTATTATTCGATGTCTCAAGATTGGTCATAATATCCACTTTAGCTTCTCTTTCCTCCTCCTCGTCACTTGTGTCTACTGGACCCATTCTATCTGGTAAATCCAACAAACCACCACTGCCAGATATATTACCGCCTCCAGCCGCGTTGTTGCCGCTATTTTCCCAAGGTCCATGAGCAAGATAGGATTTAGCCATACCCAGTAATCTACCATCACCGAAAACGACGTTGCCCTCGACCTGAGTTGATAATTTTGATGCAAATTGCCCCGATACAACAAGGTTCTCCCCGCACGAGGGCTCGTGAAATCCAAAACAGCCAACTGGGACCCGCGCAAAGTCGTTATCTTACATATTTGAATCAGAGTAAGCGTGGTCGGAGAGAATGGTATCTGTGATATCTTCAGCCATATTCTGGACTTTACCTATAGAGTTTAGATTAGCTAAGTCGTATTCGAATTTTCCGCTTTCGCGAGCCTCAGCTAAAACACTGTGAGCGTTAGAACGAAACTCGACTGCTGAAGCCACTGCTGCAGCAGAAGCCGGTTGTTCAGAATATAAAAAAGCCTCTGAATCAAAATCAATGTTACCAGAAGCAAAAGCTCCACTAATTTCAGAAAAATGGCCACTTCCTGGGGGTGTGCCGGCAGCTCTTGAAGATGGAATTCTTTCTAAAGAGCCACTCACACCCCGACTTTTCCTTGTGCTCATACCTAATGCTCCGCGTAAATCTTTCGTTTGTATTTTTGACACCTCTAGCTCCGCTTATTGTCTGGGTGAATCTGCGCCACCAAATTTAAAGCCATATTAACTTGGTACTAAAGCGAGTATGGAAACATAGACCGGAGTCACTCTGCACGGTAACGGGTCAAGAATAAGACTGACAGAAAACCGAGCTTATTTCGATGACACACCGAATAGTTTTATAGCGTCGTTTCGTGAAAATACTTCTTCTGCCACATCAATACCTTCATTGAGCTGTAATGCGACGGACCAAATCGAGAGGTCTTATCCGCTGAGACGTACTGCTCTGAAGAGTTTTCTTCGCCAGGCAATGAGATTACACAGAGCTAGATCGAAACTTCCGGTTTCAGGATTCCCCTTCCGCAGAGTCTTTAAAAAAGTCAAACCTAGATCCAAATATTACGAGAATTCGTCATTTTAAATCCAATACGTTGGCAACGAATTTCGTTTTCGTCGTTCTGCGATCGCCTCCTTTAGATTTATCAGAAGATTATTCTATCTATTTTTTTATATAATCGTCTTTATGGGAGGATCTAAGACGAAAGTTGTGACAGGCCACCAATTGCTTGTTATCGCCGATACTGGGTTCACAGCTCCGGTGTCGACGGCTGAACTCAGAGATTTCACGGCCATTGTTTTTTTTGAAGCAAGTGCCGACGCTGATATTCCTTCTCCTTGTGTAGATCGTACGTCGGAGCCCCAAAAGGGCTGCCAATAGTTCGAGTCCCAAAGGTCATAGTAAATATGCGCAGGGTCCGAGTGTTATAAATTTCGATAAACATTGCTTGCATGAAAAACCAAGTCTATTGATTTATAAGGTAGTAACGAGCCTGGTGGTGGATAATCATCCATAACATTCATAATCTCATCCTCCCCTATTTCCTGCTGTTCACCGAAAATGGATTCCAGAAGATCATCTTGTTAATCTATTTCATTTTGATCAAGATGGGAGTCTGGTAGTAGTCCTACATTGTCATCCTCTGATCTATCCTATGCATTGTATTAATCCGAGTAACTCACCGCTTGAACAGTGCGGGACGTATTGAAATCTTTCCCTTCCTAAATAGCCTTCTAGGCCATTAAAGTTTGCCTCCCTGCACCCAGAGGTTTAGGCTGGCCGCCTTCGGACTGTCACAATGGAGCATTAGATTGAATTTTCTACCTATTAGAAAAAAAGCCTGAATTTGTTCCCGAACTCCCCTTCTACGTAGATCCGGGTTGGTTTTGCGCTGGATTTCGTGTCTTTTCTTTGCGAACACTGGACATAAAAATTGGAAACTAAACTTTCTCCTTCTGGTAAGAGGCTTCGAACACGTTCCCAATCAAGTCGGTTACAATTTTTCGATCGCTGAATAAGTACGGTAAACTACATTCCCAGCAAACGAAAAAAGGCGGATCTGAGATCAGGGATCCTCTACCATCCAATGTGTTAGAGCCGGCGACGCCACCAAACTTTGCGCCATCCTGAGTAGCAAAACCACCTATCTGCGGCCCGAATTCCACGCCAAGAAGGTGTTATGCGGAGCAACCGGCTAAGGAACACTCCATACAATCAGGCTGACTGCAAACCCAGCCGCGGATCGCGTCGGTAGTACGACAAAGTGCGCACCAAGTCAGGGTTTTGGGAGCTTCCAACCCAGCATCTAATTCAGCGAGACCAGGAAGAAGAGAGATAGGCGTGAAACCATCCACAGTATCATCATTGTATTTTGAGTCGACTGTTGTTTTAGACTTGCCGGATTTTGATTTTTGTTTAGCGGCTGCTTATTTGGCTTTTCAAGACTTGATAGCCGATTTCCCTTCCTTCTAGGTTCTTCCACCTTTTTCAAATCTGATTTCAACATCTTTCCCGACTTTCCAAGAATTCGCACATGACCAAAGTGCTAGTGCAGCTTATCGCGTTCTCAACTTATCTTCAACAACAGCCTCATTTTCGGATACTCTTGAGGCATATCTACGACCTTCCTAATGTTTTGGATCATCGATATCAATTGTACCAGAATACAAATTGTATTTGTGGCCCTTGTGCACTGGCATTCCCTCAGTAACAGCGAGAAAGTCAGCAAACTCACCCAAAGATCCGTCAGGTAGAACCCTGAGTCGCCTCAAATTAAATGGAGGAAGTAGAAATTATTTCATCTCAGCACGTTTCTCGTCTTTCGCACAGCAGAAGCATACTCTTTTGCCCTTCCGACCCTTGCCTTTTCCCCCCCGTTGAACCGTATTAGAACGGCTGGCACTGTGACTAGCTCCGCGCTGACCTGCACCAACCGGCTTGCGTCCTCGGTGCCTTCCCTTACCCTTTCCCTTTGGCTCTATATCAATAGTCGAGCGACAACAACACGGACAACACCTTTCACAGAATCCTCGTCGTCGTCGAATTTTTTCTTTGGATTTCTGTATCGCATCCCACACTTTTTTTTATTCATGCATACGAGTTAGCGATCTTCCTGCATGTCTGCGCATTAACTCAATCAAACTGGCATATTGATTTGCAATCATGGAGGCACGACATTCGTCTCTCAGGTCTGCAGGTAGAGTGTCGAAAAAGATACGGTGTTTAGTTAATTACTGCATTCCATGCGGGGCTGAACGGGCACCGTGGAAATCCCGCTTTTTCCCATGCACATGAAAATGAGTTTTCCTGACCATGTTAGGGCCTATATGTGTACCTTACACGAAACGGTCGTATGCGGTATTTTCTGCGGTGGCATTGGCCTTTGATTTGGGTGTCTTTTTTTTTTTAGATCTTCCTGATATCGCACTATCTGCGTATTGAGCAATGCTGCCTTTCTCGCTTTTCTTAGAGGCCTTCTTTTTATTTTTTTTTGTTCCCCCTTTCGAACCGATTGAACTCATTCCACTCTAATTTTTCTTTTTAGACCCTTTCTTTTTTCCAGATTTCTAACCACTTTTTAAACTAGACTTACCCGAAGATCCTCCTGACGACCCAAGACTTGTTTCAGCATCCGTGGAAGTCTCACCTGTATCCGAAGAATTGGACAACGATTTTGTCAACTTCAAGGCTTATTGAACAGCATCCCTCAAGTCCTTGGCCCCTTGTCGCCTTTTGTCTAGCACTTCGTCGATGTGTTGATAACTCCAGATCTTGCGTAATTCACCTTTTGCTCTGACAAAACGCAGCGCAGCTCGTGATCTCGGCGATCCAATTGGACATCGAGGGTTTCCTCGACCCCACACCGACAACTCGGCGCGACTTACCTTCATAGTTTTTCTGGCCAGCTCTTGCGCCTCCCTTAATTGGGTTTTCGGATCTTTTTCTTCAAATTACTCTTACGCTGTGTCGTCCTCTTTTTCTTAGTCAGCTGCTTTCCTCCTTGAAAACAAAGCTTTAAGTCTGGACTTACTGCTCTTAGCCTTCTTTAAATTTGCTTCCTCTTCAGAGTCAAAACCACTGGTGCTATCTAGAGTTGAGTTATCTGAGGGTTCCAGTTCCTCATGATTGAAGTTTAGAGCCGATTCCGCACTCAATCGATCACTCTTCTCTTTCACTTCGCGTTTTTTTTCCTTAGACTATATCATTTGTCTTACTTGTTCTTTTCTTGATTTTATTCTAGCGGCTTATTCCACCAAATCTTTTGTTTTTGAAATCTTAAATGGATCTTCTTCAACTTTTCCAGATGCCTTAACTTTTTGTTTGTAGGCTGCTTCTGCACCAAATTTAGGAACAATTCCGTCCTTTAAAATGTCTGTCAAAACTAAGGTGTGTGGATGCAAATCCGAATTACGCAAAATCAAATCGCAATTCAGATCTAAATAACCAGGAATTTCGAAACCTGGTCCTATTTTTCCAAAAAATGGAGATCGTGGATTGTGATCAATCAAAAGCTCATTTTGTAATGCAGACAGCGATTCCCTTAGATGGGAGCGCAAGACAAACGCAGCTATTTCTGCTGGCGGATGTTTTTTTGAAGTATGAGAATATTTTTCGTTCACTTCCTTATGAGCAGGATGGAAGGGGGACACATGGCGTTTACAATGATTTTTTTCTCTCTCAATTTGGGCTGCAGCTATATAAGTCCGAGTTTTCGTAGATTCCTCTTTTGCAGCGTCGTGATTTTCCAACCAAACTGTCTGATAATGTTTTTCAAAAATCGCATCCGAAACTAGGGCTAATGATGGTTTACTAACTTGAACGCCAAAGTCGTTTTGACCTTCAGTAGATTTAATAGGATTCCCAGCTACAGTTTGACCATTTGTATCAAAATCATAGTCTTCCTCTCAGTCTGATTCTCTAGTGCTTTTTAGCTTATTTTTAGCTTGCATTTCATCTTATTTTTCCCAACTTCATTCATCATCGATGTCAGTTTCAGACCATTTTTTCATTCGGCCAAAAATACTTCCAGCCCAATGTTTTGCAACTCTCGGTCTTCTTACGTAGAATCTAAAAACTGTGTTTTGGATGAACATTAACATCCGTCGGATTACCTCTTCATCGAGCTCGTGTACAGAAGAAATAATATCATAGCAAGATCTGGATTTGTTCCTCATCATGTCATTCCAAAACCGAACATGGGCAATTCTATGAGGTAAATCAAAATATAGATTCTTTGTCGACGGTTCCCAAAATCGCACAGCTCCCTTTGGCTCAAAGGTACCTATCCAGGCATGATGTTGACCTGACTTTAACCGACCGAGACAAATAAATGCATTACGATCCATACCCGACAGAAGCGCGTAGTGAATAAGACAGTGCTCGATATGACTGCCCAGTCTCTGTCTTAGAGTGAACGACGGAGGGGCTCACATGGAACGAACATGTTTCACCTTGAGCAGAGACATCGGGTGTCGATATGTGATCGACGAAACAAAGTATGCCACGGCAAAATCATTGAAAATTTCGAAAGACGGCACAATTCTTCCACAAAAAGTGGAAAGCATATGTGGTTTAAAATCATGACCGTATCTAAAAATTGAAAAATCTCGATCCATTTCATCTCTGGGTGCCATATGATGAAAAAGGAGGCAACTAGCCTCAATCATGTTCGTATCGATTCCGCCTTTAACACCAGTTTAAATATCTGCATCGTAGTGATTGAAATTCTTCAACATATTTGTTTCTTCTTGGATGCGTTGCGCCTGCTCTCTCTGTCTTCTTTTTTCCGCATGCCGTTTGTCATGCTGCTCTTTTGTCAATGTTCTTGTAAGAAATGCTGCACTTTTTTCTTCTACGTCTATCTGACCTTCAGTATCATATCCAACACCGTTATCTCACTCATTCTCGGACGACAAACTAAGAGTATCATCATCCACGTCGTCTTGCTGATGTCCTAGTAAGTCATAACGCGAGTTTTACACTTCTACAAATTGAGAAAAAAAGTCAGCTTTCATATTTTTGCCCGTTATATTTGCTCCGACCTGTTGGGGCGTCATATTTATTTTTCGAAGTTCGCGATTTAGTGTATCACCGATTTCATGACCAATATGCCCCCCTCCAAGTTTGATACCTTGTTCGGCGGAATTAGCCATCAAAGCCCCAACAGAATGTTTTTGTCTGTCAAAAGCGCCCTCTAATCCGCCTCCTCCTCCTGCAAAATCAGATACCCGAATTGTTTTACACCCCGTTTTTATCGTTGGATTTCTTCGTGTTAGTACGTTTTCTTAAGCAACTAGTTTCGCGGCGGCTGCGCCATCTTACATGTCTTCCTTTCCGATTTCATCCCCCTCAATCGACATTTCCATCATCAAATCGAAGCTCAACATTTCTCTGACTGAATTTGCGCATCGCAACGAGATTTCCCAAAGATAATAACGCAGTTTAAACTTGTTTCTTTCGATCGTACCTGGATTACTAGTATCATAGTTTATACCGCCACTAGAGTCCGGCCGAGACGGCAATGCTATAGAGTCCACAACCATAGGCATCCCAATTTCCCCGATGGCAACTCCGCCAGAACGCGACAACGATTAACTAACTATACCCGCGTTGTTTTGAAGAATCGGACAGCTGTTTTGCAATGATAAAGAAAGATTCATCATGAGTCAGTCTTTACGCGGTCCCAGACAATCACCGAGCACCTATCCCTCTGCCAACATCTGTAGTTCTAGTGCTGACAAGTGAATATTTTGGTTTGCATCCAATGATTTTCACATGACTTCTTAATTGTGGATATGTGCTCCATGTCCGTGGGCTCCTGATACTGCGCCAATTTGAGCACTATTATCATCATCGTCGTCGTTGTCAGAACTCGAATCTGTCTCTCCCTCTTCAGGGGATCTGGAGCCTGAACTACTGCTAGAAGTCGAAGAACTAATTACACTGTCCTCCTCGTCGTCGAAACCGTGAAATATCATGTGAGTATCCTTTCCCTATTCGTATTTCGATATTCGAAACGATTCTAATTTCTCAAATTCGTTCTTCCGTTTTGACATCAAATCATTTGCATTTCTCAGATATTCTTGGAGTCGGTTCGTAATCATTGGTGGGATACGGGGAAGAAAACAGGCCTCGACAACACAGGTATTTTTCCCATCTCCTTCCTCTTTACCATGCGAATTTCCGCTAGAAGTCCAGAACGTGGGCCGAACGACTAAATTAATTTTTTTGTTTAGTGATAAGAGATCAGTATCTAGCTTTGTTGTCTTGTATCTGTGGTCTAAATTCTTGGTGCCAGTGGCTTCAGGATTAAAAACTGTGACTTAATATCCTGCTTTAGGGTTTGCTCCAGAGCCATTCAGTAACTTGGACAGAGGAATTTCGAGAAATCCGAAATGCTCTGCAGACTGTGTATTTAGAACTGCAACCGCTGCCATTCCTCCACCAGCTGTTTTTCCGCCCTGCCCCTCATTTTCGAGCCAAAAGTCGATTCGAATCTTATTTGTCAACCTCGCATTCATGCCACCGGCTGCAAGAAGGTCTGATCTATTACCTAAATTGAAGACGAAACCTTAATCAAACATAACAAAAATCTAGCCCGATTTCCTACTTTACTCTACAACTAATCTTTCACTTTACTCGGCTACAATAGTCTTGTGAGTTTCGTCACCACCCTCAAGCGTCACCTCTGCCATCATGGTCAATGCAGGTTACATCAACGCAAACGGTCTAGGATGGTGTAGCGCATTAAGCGATTTTAGAAAAATAAAAATGTATTGGTTCTCAGCATCCTACCCACCAGGGTCAACTACAATATTTGCCCCCATATAGCCGGCATCACCCGTACTCCCGTGACGCTGGTACCTTGGGAAATGACCCAGAATAGACATATAGCCAGAAACAGTCCCCAACTTCATTTACATGTTAACCGCAGCCTCACCTAGCTCACGAATTAATAACTCTTTACAATGGTTGCCGGGTACCAAAGCCTGTTCTAATAAAGACGACTCGAGGGATTTGATGCGAATTTAAGATTCCGCCACGATTGTGGCATTTCTATTGAGTAGTATCTGACTCATCCGTGATGCGTAGCGACCGCTGCATTTTGCCATTAAAGTGCTACACTGTTTTTAGATAGAATGAAAACAACCTGAAACACATAGATAAAATTTCGCTAATATCCCTGCATCCTGCCTTTTTTGAAATCTACCTCTGCCCAGTTCTCGTTTCAGAGCCGTACTATGCCACAAGCCGTGTCTTTCCAGCTCTCTAAGAATTGCTAATCTTTATCTTACAGTAGATTTTTCATTGGTTTTCACTTACACCTTGATTTCTTAGCCCTCTAATTTCGACAGAAGTCCCCAGTATTCCAGTTTGCCTGCATTGTCTCACAATGGTTAAAAGCCAAGAGTTGTACTGGCGCCTTCCCCAGATGCCAAGGGTCCGCCTTCCTCTGAGATCTACAGATTAGTAGTGGATGTAGATGCCTAATTAATGACCCTTTCCTCTTCTCTTTTGGCTTATTCTCTTCCTTTTACAGCTTTTCTTGCTATAGAAGCAGCTCCATGGGTGACTTTTGACAGCTTTGCGCGAATTGCAGCACGCTTACCGTGTGAATGTTATGAGGAATCTTTTATATGCACGCGTTAGAAATCAAACTCAGAAGCTTACATTAATGAAGCATTTTCTGCACGAAGATCATGAACTAAAGGTTTTGTTCTAATAGTTTTTCTCAAACTCGGGAAGCGAATGTCGAGGAAAATAACGATTGCCTTTTGTTTAACAATAGCCAATTGCTGTTCAAGTTCATTAAAATATAATTTTCTTATCTTCTTTTTTTCTTTCTTTTTCTCAGAATCTGCTGGTAACTAGCCTATGGCTTTAGCACCAGTGGGAGCTTTCTCTATCTTTTTCTTGTTTCGTTTTTTCAATATTCGTCTAGGTTTACCTTTTTTTTTCTTAAGAACTGTGACTCCCTTTTTCTTTACTTTTTTTCCTTCTTTTTTCCCTGGTTTTTGGGTAACTGTGTTTGTTTTCTATTCCTGTTTCTTTTTCGTTCCATCCTTTTTTTTCTTAGTAGTACCACCTTTTTTTTTGGCAGCCTCATGGATACCTTCACTATTGAACAGGATGCTGGTCGGTATTAGCCCAGTTTGATTATGACAAGTATTTGAAGCCCTTTTATTGGATCTTAATAAAGATTCCTACAGGAGAGATGATTTTAGATGGTTGATTCCATACTTTTTTTTGAGACGTTCTAAATCAGGCATTGGATTGTCGCTTTTATGCTTGCCTTCTTTTTTTTTGTGATGTTCTTTCCCTTCTTTGCTTTTTTTCTCCTTTTCCTCACCTTTCTTGTGATGATGTTTTTTCTCCTCTTTTGATTTTTCCTCTACATCATCAGCTTTTTTATGATGATGTTTTTTCTCCTCTTTTGATTTTTCCTCTACATCGTCACCTTTTTTATGATGATGTTTTTTCTCCTTTTTTGATTTTTCCTCTACATCATCAGCTTTTTTATGATGATGTGTTTTCTCCTCTTTTGATTTTTCCTCTACATCGTCACCTTTTTGATGCTGATGTTTTTTCTCCTCTTTGATTTTCTCGTCTTCATCCTAACCTTTTTTGTGATGATGCTTTTTCTCCTCTTCTGTTTTCTCGTCTTCATCCTAACCTTTTTTGTGATGATGCTTTTTCTCCTCTTCTGTTTTCTCTTCTAAGTCCTCTCCTTTTTTATGATCTACGTCATCACCTTTTTTATGATGGTGCTTTTTCTCTTCTTTGGTTTTCTCGTCTTCATCTTCGCCTTTCTTGTGATGGTGTTTCTTGTGCTCCTTGGTTTTCTCACCTGCATCTTTGTCTTTCTTTAAATTCTTCTTTTCTTCTGACGCATCATCGTTGGATTTGTCTTCTTTGGCTTTTTCAACACCTGTGACAGAATCATCAACCACATAATCATCAGTTTCAGATTCATTCTTATCCGTTTCTTATTCTTCTTATTCGGTATCATGTTTAGTCTCTTTGTCTTTTTTCTAATTTCTGTCATGACCAGAATCTGACACTGATTCCTTTTCTGCTTCTTCTTTAAATTTGCCTCTATCGTTTCCTTTTTCTCCCTTTGAGCCCTTTCAATTTCCTTTCCCTTTTTTCCCCTTAATAGATAGCTCTCCTTTTCCACCTTTGATCAATTCAGCTTAGCTTGAATCATTTTCGATTATCGGCCTACCATCAGCATCTAATTCAGGAATTTCAGTCGCTTCACCAAACGTCACGCCGCCTTCACGTATCTTTACAGGAGTTATACCCCCTTATTTTGATTTCGACCCTTCTTCTTCATCTTGTCCTCTTTTCCCAGCTCCTTTCTCTTGGACTTAGCTCCCTTTTTTAGCACCTTTACCTACCACACGCAGTGCTTCCTTTTTTTATTATCGGCCTCCAAGCTCCTAAAACGGAGAAGCTTTCACGCCACCTGCATTTTTAGTGGTCGCCGGCTATTACTCAACCTTATCCATTGGTCCTTTTTAATCAGCGTCGACGCTGTCACCAAAGCTTCCTTGTTCTAAACCCATCATTTGTATGTCTTCATCGTCAAGGGCTTCCCCATCATCCTCAATCTGTTCTGTATCTTCTTCAGCACCAAAAAAAGCATCATTTAGTCTCTTCATTTTGTCGAGTTTCTACTGTCTTTTTTAATCGTCTTCCTCCTCGTTTAAACCTTCTAATCCGTCCCAATTCGCAGACACTTGTTCATGCTCAGAATCCATTTTTACTTTTTTTGCCTCTTTTTTCTGCAGTTTTTCCTCCTTTCTTAGCTCATATCAAGCAACAGGGTTGTCCTTAAATTGTCCATAATATATTCTGTCTGCAATCTCTTCTTCAGAAGTTTCAGGCTCAGACATACACTCTCCATCAAAAGTAAGATGATGAACATCGGTGTGCGGAAGATATTTTGACGTGATTCGCGCTCGACGTCTCTGGTGGACTCTGTAACCGCCGGCTAGCTTCGGGTGGTGTGGCGGAGGAACTCGAGCCTCTTTTTCATGTTTTTTTTTCGTTTTCTGGTAAGCCTTAGTGAAAACTTCTTCATCTGAATCAATGGTTTCTTCCTCACTGTCAGTGTCAGCATCATCCTCGTCTTCGGCGTCATCATCGCCTTGATCATCATCATCTCCTTCATTAGCTTCATCTGTTGTTGTATCCTTCTGAAATAATTTTTCTGATACATCAGGTTTGACATCTTGCTCTATTTTTTTTTCTGACGCATCGGGCTTGACAACTGATTCTTTGGCTTTCTTTTCTGCTTCTTTGGCTTTTTTTTATGCTTCTTTGGCTTTTCTTTCTGCTTCTTTGGCTTCTTTTTCTGATTCTTTGGCTATTTTCTCTGCTTCTTTGGCTTTTTTTTCTGATTCTTTGGCTTCTTTTTCTTATTCTTTGGCTTTCTTTTCTGAATCTGCTTTTGCTTTTTCTTCTGCTTCTTTGGCTTTTTTTTCTGATTCTTTTGCTTTCTTTTCTGAATCTACTTTGGCTTTTTTTTCTGCTTCTTTGGCTTTTTTTTCTGCTTCTTTGGCATTTTTTTCTGCTTCTTTGGCTTCTTTTTCAGATTATTTGGCTTTTTTTTGTTCTGGTGTATCATCCTCTTTAGGTTTGTAAAACGCGTGGTACCATCTTTTTCTTTTTTCTTAAGGCTTACTTGGTGGACCCTACGCTGAAAGAAAATCCATTGTACCTTAATGCTTTACTGCCCTTTTATGAGAACCCTCTTTGTGTTTTTTTTCATTTTTGTGATGTTTTTTTCCCTTTCCAGACTGATCAGTTTCAGCTTCTTCGTTTTCGTCTCCTTTATGTTTGTGTTTTTTTTTCTTTCCAGACTGATCACCTTCAGCTTCTTCTTCGTTTTCGTCACCGCTATGTTTGTGTTTTTTTTTCTTTCCAGACTGATCACCTTCAGCTTCTTCTTCGTTTTCGTCACCGCTATGTTTGTGTTTTTTTTTCTTTCCAGACTGATCACCTTCAGCTTCTTCTTCGTTTTCGTCACCGCTATGTTTGTGTTTTTTTTTCTTTCCAGACTGATCACCTTCAGCTTCTTCTTCATTTTCGTCACCGCTATGTTTGTGTTTTTTTCTCTTCTCAGAAGAAGAATGATTAATTTCAGCTTATTGTTCATCGCCTATTCCTCTATCCTATTTAGTTTCGGCATTTTTGAAATCGATATTTCCGGCTTTCACAGGCTCTGCCTCCCTAAGCTTCAGATTCATTTTATCATTATTCTCTTTGATCTTATTCGCATCATATTAAATTGGCAACCCATCCTCATATTCTTTCTCTTCCTGTTCTTCATCGCTATCACTACCTTCAAGTCTAGCTTGGTCCTCCTACCATTAACGCAAATGATGTTTCCTAACAAGCTTTTACAATTTATGCCCCCTCCCATGGTATTCCATAAGCCTAGCATGCTGATCTTTAAGATCAGTAATAACATCATCTAATTTATCCTTTTTCACTGTGTGATATGGATCAATTAAAGCATTGGTCTTAACTTTAAGAGTAGAAAAATACACTTGATCGGCCTCCTCCTAGTTATGTGGATCATGCGGAAGGGCGTGATGAAGATGGAAATCCTCCTCAGATGATGGAAAAGTTTCCTCATCATGTATATGCCCACCAAAATGATCAATATGAATGTAGTCCTCTTCATTTTCTTCAAAATGCTCCCAAAATTCGTGGTTTTTCTCTGTTTGTTCTGCCCATTCGGTGGGAAATGGCTTTCGTCGGGTTTTCGGATTTTTACGTCATTCTTCCTTTTTTCTTTCAGCTTCCTCATGATCCTACCACATTTTTCTTCGTTTTTCGCGCTCTCGTCTTCGCTGCTCGCCTAATTTACTTCGCTCCTCCATATGTTTCTTCTCCGCTTCCTCATCTCGCCTAAATAACTCCATAGTTTTTTATCTGCCAATATGTCTTTCTTGTAACCACTAGGACAAATCCTCCTATGTCGTTCGAACCGCCGTAACAGCTGCTCCACCCAATTCCCGAGGCTCAAAATCTCTATCCACTGACCTACGAGCATGCTCTTTATACATTTTTTCTTCACATTTTTTTCTAAAGCGTTCATGTCGGTGCGCTTCGTTTTTTTCTTCATAGTCAGGATCTAACTCATCTTCAGAATCATCCTCTTCTTGATTCGTGTAACTGATCTGCCAATCTAGCGAGTCGATACTGTTTTTATTAAATTAAATGACATCTTCAGCCTCATTGAATTTTAATACAGACTTAGTTTTTGACTTAGCGAAAACAGATCGCCTAGAAGACTTGAGAATACCCGTCTGAGCCTCTGATTTCGGCACATAGGCATTTTCCTAGTCAACAAACTCTGGTGCAGCATCTTCTGTTAGGGAAGCATCTCTTATCGTCATATCACGCGTGTCAGAGTCTACCACTTTATTATGATCCTTCTTATGTTTTCCATGTTTATCCGACTTACCCTCCCCTTTTTTCTCGTGCTTCTTCTTACTATGATGTTTTTTCTCATCTTCATCAATATCCATATTGAGAGCAACTTCCTCTGTTTCTTCATGAGGCCCATGATGATTTTTTTTGTGTTTTTCTTCGCTCTCTAAATCATCTTCACCTTTTTTCTTGTGTTTTTTCTTACCGTGATGTCCTTTTTCATCGTTATCATTGAAATCAGGTAAATCCTTATGTTCTTCAACTGCATTTTCACCTGATTCTTTCTCTTTTTTCTTATGATGTTTTCCAGTTTCATCTGTCTTTTTATGGTGTTTCTTTTTTCCCTTCTCTTCTGAACGATGTGTTCCCTCTCCTTTACTAGCAGAGAGGCGGCTGGACAAACGCAACATAAAACTACTCCTACCATTTTTCTTAGTGTTAGTCTCATTGGGATCAGCACTTTTATGACTACCTTCTAGTATATCCAAATTATTCACCGAGTAAGAAGTTTCGTCGTTGGTATAATTACTTGGTTAGCATCCCGGTAAAGTATAAAATTCTTCTATTCTCGTTCCTCCTCTCCCAGACTAAATCTTAGTAGTTTTTGACTGTGAATTTAAGATTGAATCTATATCTTCTTCGAAGTCACTTTCGGAATTACCATCGGGTTCTTCTGCCTAATGATCAGCCTCTTCTAATCTCTAAGCTTGCAGCATAGCAGCTTGAGCCATCTGCTAACCAGAAGCTTCAAGAGCTCATTAGTATGCCAGTTTTAGTTCGAGCTGTTTCTTAGCCCTATCCCTTTTTCGTGATCTGACTTCGTGCGCAGGAGCAACTAGTCGCTCTCCCTCTTTGATAGAGCAAAGAAGGCCTTCCAGAATCAAAACCAACTGCGCTTGAGCATGCTGTTCATTTTCTTCAGGCGACAGCATTAAATCGCGTTCTTTATAGAGTTCATATAACAGCGAACCCATTCGGCTCTATTTCGCGTTCACAGCTTTATCCTTAATTATTGGCGGACCCCCGCAGCCATCTCCCATCGCCATGAGTTCAAAATGAATATCGTCCCCTTATCTTTACCGTGCTAAAAGTCTTTCCAAAGCATTGTGTCCTATGTACCCTTTTGTGGCATACTTTTCGATCTCATTTACGAAACTCATCTTATTGGGAATCTAATTATCAATTTAAGATTCTTAATCATCCTCATCCTCATCGTTTGGGTCGACGTCATTCTCACTCGCTTCCATATTCAAATACTTATCGATTTTTGCTATTGCGGCATCAGTCTGTGCTTTGTCCAGCTAGACACGAACTTCTGTAATTCTCGATTACAATTAGATATTCATGTGACCTACTGCAGCTCCTCCACTTTATGAATACGCCTCTTCTAATGCTTATTTCTAATACATAATTTTTCGATATTTCTTAGCGTACAAAGGGTGGTTCATTCTGTCATTTCGATCGTTTACTTCCTTACGAATCAAAGCGTGAATTGCACTTCTTAAATATGTGTTATGGGCACCGACAACTCCGAACTCCATGTGTGATGATTTTCGCAAAGCATGTGCCGACCGAAGACGATGGTAATCAACCATAACATTGACGTGTTAACGCTCAATTGATAAGGTTTCAAGAAATTCATCATCATCAGACTGGAGTTCGTCTTCATCGTCTTCTAATAAATTGGCTTTTTCTTGATTATCATATTATTTACTAGCTCTAGCAATGACAGCATTGAAGTCATCCATATTTCTGTTGGCATTCAAGGCACTCTCTTCAGACAACGCCTGAACCTATGTCTTAATGCCACCGTCAGACACTTTTTAGATTGATGTATCTTTAAAGAACTGTTTGTCCTCATCGGTATCGACCAGCGCTCTGTCCTCCATTCTATGGGTCAAAGTGCCGGTAAATTCTTCCTCTTCCGCAATTTTTTTCAGCGTGCGCTCGTCTCGGGCTCCTTCTACGCCTTTCGCCTTATCCTGGGCAGCACGGGTTCCATCCTCTGCAGCAACAAGGTAGCCGTGGATAACCTCTCCAATAATGGGGCAGGA
>Ga0099797_100213_pt1 | contig 37947 bp, 11 predicted proteins | sample Uncmet_Sort48C_1_FD_89871 | JGI IMG/M metagenome (GOLD analysis project Ga0099797, IMG submission 89871) | Marine eukaryotic communities from CALCOFI LINE 67, Pacific Ocean - C012_Sort48C_1 | ecosystem: Environmental > Aquatic > Marine > Oceanic | place: Pacific Ocean: Monterey Bay | collected... | reverse complement strand
GGCAGTGGAGAAAATAATAAAAGCCGTCGACCCAGTGTCAATGTCGCACACCGTTCAATCATTGGGGCTAATGTCGGTTGACCCATTGTCAATGTCGTCCGCACCAACACCCGTCAAAAATTCAACCGATACTGGTGCTGCTGGAAGTCTTGGTAGTGATCCCAATAGTCCTGATAACAGACCAACAACCATGTTGACAGCAACAGGCCCAAGGATCAACACACAACAGTACCAGTCACACGTCAATAAACCGTTGGCAACCGAGACCAGTAAAATGACCGTGACGGAGTTGCTGATGCTGGGCAAGACTAATGAGAGTCTTTATGCGTATTCGATACGACGTGACTCTGAAAATGATGCGATGGAAATATTTAAAAGTGTCGAAAATATACTATCCTCCATACGTCACTGGGGCGAGACGAGGAGACGGACAGGGTTCGCTGCTGTAAGGAACATCTACATGAAAGGATATGACGACATTTGTTCGACTTCGAGAAGTCATAGAGAATCCGATCGCACCGCTGTCATAATTGCAGGGGCCGACGATGCTGGTGTTGTCAATGCAGGTTCCAAAAGTGCCGCTGCTGCTGTCACTGCAGAGTCCGATGATGGTGCTGCTGGCAATGCAGGGGTCGATGATGGTGCTGCTGGCAATGCAGGGGTCGATGATGGTGCTGCTGGCAGTGCAGGGCTCGATGATGGTGCTGCTGGCAGTGCAGGGGTCGATGATGGTGCTCTCACTGCAGAACCCGACGGCATTGTTGTTGCTACAGCGCAAGACGGCGCCATTGCCAATTCAGAGTTTGACAACGATGCTGCTGCCAATGAAAATCCCGATGCTAGTTCCATTATTGCAGACTCCCACGCTGTCGTCACCAACGAAGATCCCGATGCCACTCCAGTCATTGCAGAGTCCAACGGCGATGCTGTTGCCAATGAAAATTCCGATGTCACTCCTGTTATTGCAGAGTCCGACGACGCCACTCCTGTCACATTGACAGACTCAGACGACAATATCGGTTTTGATGCTGATCAGTGCGATAATATCGGTTTCGGGGAAACAGACACGCCAGTACGCGAATTCCGATTAATTCCTCGGCTATTTTTCGCGACTGGGGAGGAAGTCAGGGAGGCATACCGAGTAGGAATTTTCAAGACATTAGGAAAAGAGTTAGCAGACTACATGAAGAATCAGATGACTTCCTATTTCCAGGGCAAGACCACCTCCGAAAACTGGAAATGGGATGTCAAAGATCTTACGTTGGTTTTTTGGAGAAATGATGGCTTACAAAATGACGGAAATTACGGTTAAAACATTCCAGCCTCCAGGCAAAGGCCTACAATTTATGACCAAAAGTTGAAGCTGCGCAGTAGGCTTCTACAATCAGCAAGCTTCTCCATCAGATGGTGGAGTATATCAGATGGTGGAGAAACATCTGACAGAGAAACTCTCGAACTCTAGGGGGAGAAAAACTTTTCCAGTTAAGTTTCTGGAATTCCAGGGGAGAAAAACTTTTCCCGTAGAGTTTCTGGAATTCCAGGCGAGAAAAACTTTTCCAGCAGAGTTTCTCTATCCTTAAGATTATCTGCGTAATCGTAAGGGAGAGAAATTTCGCAAGGAGAGTCGAGCAAGGATATTGTGACTGTGTATAAAAAAGCTATCTGTCTTCAGGTTAGCATCATTTGTTTTTTGTCAAGTGTGATGCTTTTCAGCGAGTATGATGCTTTTAGTCAAGTGTGATAAGGAAATGGGTGAGGTCAGCATGATTCTGGGTAATAAATCCAGAAACATAATGATTGCGCAAGAGTCCAAACACCAAAGAAGTTCAGATCTTTTCTTTGAGTGATTGGCAGAAAGTTAACTGAAAGATGACATTATGGTTGGAGACTATTTGGTGATGATTTCGAAAACCTTCTGCATGCCGCAAGAAGTGTCTATACGATCTGCATGCCGCAAGAAGTGTCTATACGATCTGCATGCCGCCCGTATAATTATTGTAGAAAAGCGGCAAAGCCCGGCCGCCATGGACCAGGTCCGGAGTCGACAAAATTTAGATTAAGTTTCATTATATTCGACCACCCCAATGCCGCTGGCAACGGGAGAAGTTAAAACGAGTTTCAAAACTGTAACGGGAGAAGTTAAAACGAGTTTCAAAACTGTAACGGGAGAAGTTAAAACGAGTTTCAAAACTGAACGATCAGCGGTGTTCATCCGGCGTGCCCGTCGTTCCACAAGTCTCAGGAAAAACCATCGTACGACTCAATTGAATTGAATTCACGATAAAGTATTGCGCGAAGAATTGAGTTGTGGACTGGAGTCATGAACACAAGAAAAAGACGCGACCGCAAAGCGTTTTGGGGCTGGATTCACGTGAAATTGTCAGAATGGTAGGAACGAGTGCAATTATGGTCTCTCTATGTGGGGAGAATTTCGCTTCCGGTTTTGTGAGCTTGCGTCTGCAGTCAGAATTGTTGTCGAAAGGATCCTCTCACTCTTCGAAAGGACCTTCTCACAGATGCGATGCAGCTCGGAAAGGCTAAGCAGCCACGATGCAGCTCGGATAGCAGCGACGATGCAGCTCGAATAACAGCCACAATGCAGCAAGAGCTACACGCTCTTTGGAGCTATAGCGTCCTTTTTCCATCCCCATCTCGCAGAAACTGTGGTGATAGGCGGAATGCGGTAGGAATCCATCCATTTTGTGTCAGAGACAGAAGCGAGCGATATGCAAGCTCAGAACCTCTCATTCTGATTCTAGCGCCTTAGTGTGACAATCTACGTCACGCACCTTTCTCGTGAAGAGCAACATTCGCAGCTGCGTCTCCATATGATTTTTTGCAGTCTCAGCCGATATCTATTCCATAAAGTCTTCTTCCTCTTTTCACTGCCGATCTCGCAAAAGCTGTGGTGTCAGGCGGATTGGGGTAGGAATCCAGTCAATTTGTGTCTGGGCGACGGTATCAGGATTCCTCGACAAGAACGAGGCATCTCTCCAGGCAAGAACGACTTTTTTTGCGACTGTTTCTCTCTCGACAGGAACGAACCTGACCCCAAGACTTGAACTCGCACAAGACATAAATCCCAAGACTTTTTTGCGATTTGGAATTCGAAATCATTGCAATTTGCGTCCTCTGAGTGCCTTTAAATTTCAAAGTAGAAATTAATTGAAAAACTATCGTCAAGAACCTCTGATCACAAGACCTTTGCAACTCTGTGAGAAGTTGAAGAGTTTTACCTTTTCGAAGTCGAATCAACCGTATTTTCTCCAAATCAGATCTCCAGCGCAAAAAGCTTGTTCTCATTCTGAGATTCAAACACGATAGAAATCAAAGCAGACAGTGACTCTAAGAGGGCGGTCCGACCACAACGAATTTCGCAACATTCTACAGCTGAATTTCGCAACAACTACAACAAACAGCCCAACAAGTTCAACAGACGGTGTGGCAACGATCGAAAGTCAGTGCCAGGCGGTAAAGAACAGGCGTGTCAACAGCGTGCCAACAAGATTAACCAGAGCAACAACCTGGTGAGCAGCCAGAAATCTGAACGAGAGAAGATGACCATGGGCCTGGCAGTGGCAAAAAGAACCGCTACTGCGGTTGGTCTCATTTCGATGGCACGATCTGGAGTGGCTCTGTCAATGGAGCAACCCTCTGAGTCTTTGCCTCTGTCAATGGAGCAACCCTCTGCGGATGGATTCCCTGGAGACGCAGCCCCTGTGGATGTACTCCCTGCAGAAGCCGACAGATTCCTTGGAGCTGGATATCGCCGGGATGAGCCCGCATACGACAAAGACTTGGAAAAAAGACCGACCGGAAATGATAATCCATCAGGTATTTCGACTGGTATAAAGTCAGAAGATTCTGCAGACGAGAAGAACCAACAGGATGAACCGATTGAAGTTTTTGTGGCCGAGAACAAGTTGCAGAAGCATGATGCCCCGACTGAAGTTTCTGTGGCCGAGAAGAAACTGAAGATAACGACTGTCACCGCCAACATCCTTGGTGGGGGTGGGTTTGTAAAAGACCTTGGGGGACCGGATGACCAAGCGATGTTCTTCCACAATGCTTTTCCGGCCTTTCTCAATCAGTTCCGAACCGGCGGAAGATATGCTGTCGCTAAGAACGGAATCGTATTTCTGGGATTACAGGAGGAGGTTTGTGTCACGAAGAATCTGGATCCGGAGAGTTTTCCAGTGCATTCCAACAGAGATACCCACAAAGACTTCGAGCCCTGGTCATTCACATCCAAAATGTTGCTTGGATCGGGATCAGAACAAGACTGGAAGCTCGTTGATGCAGCTGGTAACGTGATGCCGTCGAACTACTACGCGGCTGATTATTCCGAGGTCGAAACTGCCAAGTTCTACGGCGCTGTGCATGATGGATCTCCGACCAAAAGCATCAACATCGCTCAACAAACTGCTACCAAGATCAAAACTGGCTTGGCTGCTCGCAACATGAAGCTCTGTAACGTAGTCTGGATGAAGGTTGGCTCAAATGTACACCTTACCACCCGCAATGCAAATGAGGCGGGGAATGATGGACACCAAGAATTCAAAAGTGCAGTGAAAGCGGACAAGTTGGTGTTGGCTGCCGAGTCAGTCATCAATACTTACGATACTTTTCAGCAAAAAGACGCTCCAGCTGCAACCGCGATCATTGGAAGCCGGGCTTCGTTCGGTGTTAACCTTTATGCCTATGACAACGAACTTGAGACTTGGCAATTGATTTTTTGTCTCGACGATGCGCATCTGTCTGGGGGTAAATTTGAAGACTCGTATATCGTTGCAGAGCTTGAACTTGCGAAAAATCTCGGTAAGCGGCAGCTCGAAAATGCGCTGAGGCGTCCTGAGAATGAGGCCGCAGAGTCTGTGCCTCGTGTCATTCTGGCTGATACGAACAGAAGAATCGCCGAGCATTTGGCACATGAAAATTCCTACTCTTACAACACTCTCAGAGGTATGCTTTTTGAAAAGAATCAGGCACAATTTCATGAGGGAGGGGAAACACCAGACTACGAAAACCTGCCGTCATTTAATTTCAACCTTCAAAACATTTGGGGAGAGCCAAGTGACGACGGCACTGTGAATCCCAAAAAACGCATGGCTGAAAAGTCCACTTTTCAGGTTTGGATAGATTCCATCGACCGTGATCGAGCAGTGGAGGCAGCACGAACAGTAGATACCGCGTTCAGCCTGGAGAAGTTCGCAGACGCCAAGGCGGCGGAGTATTTCGAAGCGGATAAAAGAACTTCTCAACATCGGGATTGCGTCACAGCCAGAGCCGGGGGAGAGACTGCAGATGTCGATGACGCAGAAGCTGCAGCACAAAAAAAAGGATGCGCAGAAGCAGTTTATGAGGCACAGCAACGGTTGTTTATGAAGTACAAGGACATGTGGACGCTTCATCTGCCAGACGAGTTTGAACCTCTTGAGCAGACGCCTCAGCGATCGAAAGGCAGCGAGGAACTGTCAGACAGCGATGAGCTGCCCGACCACAAGAGATTCGACACTGCCAAGCCAGGCGGTCGCATCGACCACATCATGTATAAAAGGGCTGGCAACATTCTCCGCCCAACGAAGGCTGCCACTCTCCACCAGGACGACACTATCATGGAGTTCAATACCAGCGGCCAGGCAGGACCTGCCGGATTTCATACAACAAAAGCCACTGACCACTATTTTGTAAGCGCGGAATTTGAGCTTGCGTTTTCCGGATTGATTCATCAGGAGTGACTCAGTCCAGAGTTTGAGAAAAACTCTACCTAGAAGACATTGCAGTCCCTGAATCTATTCAGATTCTGTTTGAACAGTGCGTCAGGGACTTGCGCAAGAGAGAATTTGAATGCATCAGAGAAAGGTGCAGGAGAGATTTTACAGAAAGCATCAGTATGAGAAAATTCAAGAATGAAGGAGAGAAGAAGTCGATAGCGAAGGAGAAAATCAATATAGCCTCCTGGATGGTGGAAACTGTTTCCAAAAAAAAACAAAAGCAGTCCACTGTCCAAAAAAGTCAGGCTGTAAAAAACAGGCTGTTAAATTGAAATGTTATTCCAAGCTTATTCTAAAAGCTCAGCTTACATAATTCCCATGATTCTCAAGTGCCAAATGGGGACTCTAATGCCAGAGGAGAGGATCAGTACTGTAATGCTGGAAGAGAGGACCAGTAATGGCAGAAGAGAGGACTAATTGCAGAACTAGCTAATTGCAGAAATGAATGAATGCAGAAACATCGAGAGATGAATGGTGGCATTGCTCAGCTTCGGTATTCAATTTCACGAGCAAGCCAGATAACCATTCTGAATCTTACAGAAAGTAGAGCAAACCACATAACCTTTCTAAATCTTTCCAAAAGTTGAGAATCTTTTTTAAAGTTGAGCCGACATCACACGTCTGTGAGGCGTAGCTAAGAGGCCATGTAGTGAAAGTCACACAGCCTACCACCTCTGGAGGCTAGATAATTAGCATATGACGTCAGGTCTTTTACGGGGAGTCTTTTGGATTCTGTTTTCTGATATTCTTTCGGACCTAATCATTGACATTGATGATATCAGATTCAATTGAACTTTAGAAATGGGTTAGTTTAGAAATTACAAGGCTTCTGCTTTACTAGGATTCTGCGTTTCACGATTTCCAACATGGAAGGTGATTCCAAACATTTGTTTTCCAACCTGTCTTCTAGATAAAGGCAGAGTATTCCATGTTCAAATCTGTCTTCTATAAAGGCAGAGTATTCATTCCATGATCATTCCAAGGAGGAATCTGTACAGAGTCGAAAAGACTAAGTGACAGTCGGGCGCAGCCACACAGAGTTGCTGCCAGTGCACAGAGTGGCAGTGCAAGCAATTTGTTTTGGAAAATGAAATCAGAATTGCATTTTGTCGGGGACATTGACCTTCAAAGTGTTCTGTACATTTTCTGCAGGCAGACTAGTGGTATAAAGGCAGACAGGGTCTGTGTTCCTGGTGCAACCAGTGGCCGTACGTTCTGCCATGGTGTCTTAGACTTTCGAGTTTCATTTATATGATTTAATCATCGCCACGTGAAAAATGATTGGTCACTGCATTGAGAGGGTTACTGGGCGTGGGAGTGAGTGCCGGTCCTGACGGGTCTGGATGTGGTTTTTGATGTGAGAGAAATGCTATTGTGCGTTATGGTGTGACGGTTGTTGTTTTGTGCCCTCCAATTCTGCGATTTTTCTGCTGTATTCGTTCGTGATTGATTCGACGACGTAATTTCATTTGATACGGTGCATTCACATCAATTCATCGTAATGATTACGACTTTGGATTCTATTGTTTTCCAAAAAACAATACAGCAAAAAGCGTGCCTTAATTTGTCTGATCTGATCTCGATTGCTGACCGTATTTCAGTCTGACTCTTTGCTGACAGCCAGAAGGCGTTTCAATCGATCCTTTCTGCCGGGAATTTTCAAAGCCTGTAGGAATCTGGATCTTTTTCTCAGATATCGCAAGTTTTGCGGTTTTGCCCGTTTAAAGTTCACATTGTTTTTCTCATTGTTTCTCATTGTGACGACATTCATTGAATTTGCGATGGTATTGGTGTCGTTTTTTTGCGACAGTCTGTACAAGATGCAAGATACGACAAGATGTGTGATAGGCTTACAGCGAAAGAAGTTGAACGCAACAAGATCATGATGCGTCAAAAAAACTGCCAAGATGCGACAAGAACCAGATGTGTGAAAGCAAACCGTCAAGATATTGCAAGATGCGTCAAAGCAAACGAACAAGATGCGACAAGATGCGTCAAAGCAAACGAACAAGATGCGACAAGATGTGTCGAAGCAAACGAACAAGATGCGACAAGAACCAGATGTGCGAAAGCAAACGAACAAGATACGACCTGTGACTTCTTATCAAAGCGAATTCCCAAGTAAAGACAACAAGCAGGACATTGTTATCTGTCATTGGACTAAAACTGGAAAATCTGCAACTCACTTCCATTGAGTCTCACCGAAACCAAAATTTAGCAAGTGTCAAGATTTGACGACTCAGCAGTCACAGACTGTGTCAGGCCTGTGAATCGTAATCGTAATCGTTCAATTGAGAGTTCTATTGTGAATTGTAAGAGTCTCGCTATATAGTCAGATTGAAATTTGAGACTGCTAAAAGTTCTGAAATTATTCAAGTGTATTGCTGTCCTGTATTGGCTAATCTAGTTCAACACTTACTTACTAGAGATGGGAAATGCTCCATCTCAGGGCGGGTGTATTCAATTGCCTACTCGAAGAAGGTTTTTGGCCAAAGGCAACAGACCGGAAAAAAAGGAAAGCACACGAAAGAGTCCCGTTCGGCTTCCGGCAGGTCCCGACGTCCAATGCCGCGACGTCCAGTGCTGCGCACCGAAAGATCCATTACCGATCATACCGGAAGAGGAGAAGGCAGCGTTTGAAACGGATGAAGCACGGCTGGTCACCAAGGCTGAAGACGCACGGCTGGTCACCAAAGCTGATGAAGCACGGCTGACCGCTGAAGCTGGAGACGCACGGATGACCGCTGAAGCTTTCCGAGTCTCAACAAATAAACAAGAAAAAGACGAAAAAAACGCTCTCAAATTAATTGGGTTTACGCTTGATCGGGCATTGGAGATGTTGCAGGAGCCAAATTTTGCCACAGAGTGGCCGGGCCCTTCTGCAATAGGGCCTGGACCTGCAATAGGGCCTGCTGCAATAGAGCCTGCTGCAACACGGCCTGGACCTGCAATGGGGCCTGCTGCAATGGGGCCTGGAGGTCCTGCAAAAGATCTAGAATCTGCAGAGACTATCTCACAGTTGATCACTCAATCGTGGGATTCCAACCGTGAAAGAGATTTCAACGAAGTGATCTTTGTAACCAAGCTTGCGTTTGATCTGCTAATCTGTTCCATTATCTATTCCATTCGGGAAGATTATCATGGGAATAAAGAGATTCGTCTTCAGAATTGGCGTCTGAAGAAAAAACTAGAAAGGCTGGAGTTAGAAATTTTCCGATCCGATTCTCCACCAGTGATTGTGACGTGTCTTTTGACTCGATGGATATACAAATCGATTCAAACAATTGATGTGGATCACTTGAGTGAAAAACAAAAAAAGTCTGTCATTCTGAATGATGATTTTTTCAAGACGGACTCGTTTGATGAGAAAATGACGGACTCGTTTATTTTGGAACGTATACGAAGTGGCCTTATGGAAAAGTACGAGCAATATTATGACAAGCGTCTGAATGAGATACTGCATTCTCAGCAGTCTCATGAGACGATACTGCATCACGTTGAATCTCACTACGATGTTGAGAATGCAACAACTGAGACTCGAATGAAAGGAGACGATACTACGAAATCTCTGTCTGTCAAAGAAACGTACGATCGCTACTACGACCCTATGACTGAGAGAAGATTTGAATTAAATCTAATTGATAATAAGTTAGATACTACTTCACCTCTGAGTGAAATTATGATCCCGGAAGAAAAATCCATTGACCCAGGAAGATATGTGATTTTGGCTGATATGATGGGGGGTCTTGGTGGGCATCATGATCCAGGAATGCCGTCCCTATTCGACTTGCAAGATTTGTTTTGGGGGAAAACATCTACAAAAAGCATTGGCATCAGCTTTGAAAAGCTACAAAAACAAGCAAACGTCAATTTTAGATTTCTCGAAGAAAGCAAGGTCGTCGAGGTCATCGCAGATATCGACGCGTATTTACACCAGGTGGTTTTAAAAATCATGAACAAAGCTATTTACTCTCGCAAGCTACAAGTAAATTTTGACTTCAGTCACTTCGTCTTTGAACTCTCGGTCTTCATGATTCTCCCATTACAAAAATTTATGACGTCTCTGACTCTAGCTAGAGATCGGAAACCCGAAGAATCAGATTCGCAGAATCCCGAAGATTCGCAGAATCCCGAAGATAATGGTTCGGAATCCAGTTACATTAGCGAGGAGCACAACAATGACAACGATTCCAGAGTCTCTGCGCCTAGTACTACAAGTAATGTCGAGTCTGAGCCTTCAACTCAAAGCGTGGATTCGGAAAAGGCAGTGACCTTTGTAGAGTGTCTACTAGATGTAGTTCGGAAAAGGCGGCAGGATATAATAACTGCTATATTAGCCGATGTGGACAGGTATAAAAACACTAAAACGCCGGGCAATTTTAGAGAAAACGGGCCCGTAACAATCTCTATGGGAGAGCATTTCATGAATACACTTAGCGAAGTTGAAGAGAAAGAAGAAAGACAGCAAGAGTTGATAGAACACTTGACGGATGAGGAAGTAACTCTTTTGGCTGCCGATATTCGAGAAGCGGTCGAGAAGTCGCCTGTGTATGAGGTGGTCATGATCTTCAAAAACCTCGAAAGGGATATCACTGAAATTTCAATCACTTCTGATAGTTTCGGGTGGACCTTCACAAATGCAAGGGAGTCTTTTGGAAGGCTGATAGCTTACGAAAATCTCAGAAATGTGGCTCGAAATGCTGATAGGCCTTCTCTAATGTACTTAAAACGGTTGAAATTATTAGTAGAGCAAATGTCGATGAAGCCAATCTCGACGGAGGAGCAAAATTCCGATGTCCCAAATTTTACGGATGAAGGCATGTCTTTAAAAGATGAGGGATCAGCTCTGGAGACAACGGTGTCAGAGACAACCGCAATACTGGAGTCAATACCAACGGTGTCAGAGAGAACGATAACCGATCTTTTTTTGTTTGCTATTTATCTTCAAGAGCTGATTGCCAATGATGACATTGATATAAAAGAAAAAAAAAAGAGAAGGCCTTTATTTGAAAAGAAAAATACATTGCCATTGGGCGACGCTTTTAGAGATCTGGCGCGAGAATTGATATACGGCCTTTTGCATAACACCACGGTGAAAGTTCGAGTCACGTCTGACAAGAAAGGCGAGCCCCCCATCGAAAAATTAGAAACTCAAACCGTAGCTGAATGGTGCGAAAAGGCCTTGATAGATTCCATTCACGATTTTGGATTGATCTCGGATCGGAGGGTTGTGCCCGGAAAAAGAGAATTGTCACGAGAGTGGTCCAGGCATGCGCACGACACATTAAATGTTCACGATCCTAGGACTAAAGCTTTGATAGAAATGCTCATCAATCGTCTCGAAGGCGTCCGTCAGCGAAAGAAATATAATGGGCCATTAAATTCCTTCCTTCAGGTAGTTGGTTCTTTCCACGATAGTTCCCGTCAGTTATGTTTGCGCGACAGGTTACATCATTTGCGTGATGGCAGCTCCTGTCATTCTGAATCTTCCAGTCTGAGTCTCCCCTTCAATATTACCGCCAGCAACTGGGTCAGTCTTTCGCCAAGCAACTGGGTCAGCGTTACAAATTCCTCGTCCTGTTTTCCCTACATTCCCGCGAGTAGTAATACTAATTTAAGCGGTTGTGTTGTGACATATTCGATTCAAAATTCCGATCTGACCAAGTTTAGTTTTGGATCTACGATTCAAATTGTTGAACCTGCAGCTGCAATCCTGTTTGGATTGTCAATAATTCTATTTGGATTGTTTTTTCGGAGATACTATACAATGTCAGGGATAACAATAAAGCGCGTTAATAGTGAAGCGCGCTAGTAGCAGACGCGGAAGTAAGGTCAAAGAGTAAATTCATAGCAAAGTCAAAGACTGCAATGATAGCAAAGTCACAAGTCACAAATATGATTTGCAGCAACCCATATGACTTGCAGTAACTAGCCCCCTGACCGCCCTGATTACTAATTTAAGTTAAATTTCATTGCTTTAAGTTTTTCATTCACGATATTAAGTGAACGCTTTATACCACGCTGCAAATGAACATTGGAAATTGAAAACCTCACTAAACCCGAATTGAGCAGCTGTGTCAGTCACAGCTAATGAAACAAACAAGTCATGCAGCTGCAATGCCAATTGCAGCGAATAGCTGACTCGAGACTTGTTGTGACTCGAGAACAACAATTCAAATTTGAATTAGTGTATAGAGCTTAAAGGCGCATAACCGCTGAAACTACAACCGCTACTATACTCCTGAAAATGTTCCTCAAAGCTGGAGCTACAGCTGAAACTCGTAATGGAGTTGAAACTACAGCTGAAACTACAGCTGATTCTGAAACTACAGCTGAAACTCGTAATGGAGTTGAAGCTACAGCTGAAACTCATAATGGAGTTGAAACTACCCGCAACAGAGCAGACAGCTCAAACTCGCAATACGCCTGAAAGCCAGGCACCTTTCCTGACCTGATTTCATTACTCTTTGAAAGTACTGTTTTAAAACCACACTCAAACCACGCTCAGTACTGAATTGGTCCGACCAGAATGATAATCGAATGCAAACGCTAAAAGTAGTAAAACTTGAAGCATGCAATAGGTGAGTTGTGACCGTGTATTTGCATATATTGATTAGGTGAGTCGCGACCGTGTATTGGCACATGGTGATTAGGTAAGTCGTGACCGTGTATTTGCATATAGTGACTTCTGCCATTGCGTCTCAAAGCGTCTCAAATACACTTCTGAGTGGCGAACGTGTTCGATTTTCTTCTTGATTTCCTTGTATCGATCGTCTTTGTTCATCAAAACGGATCATCGTTCGATGCATCGAATTGTTCATCGAAACGGATCATCGTTCGATCAGTCGATCTTGGGCTTTTGGACTCTTCTTGGCCTTCTGGATTGTGATTTTCCTGATTGCACCGGTTGCAATGTCGTGAATTTGTCCAGATCATGACTCATTGTATTGAAATTGAATCCAACAAATCTTGAAAAACTGAATTTTGAAATCAAAAAAATGGAAAAAAACTGAAATTGGATTTGTGATGATGTCATGAATTGTCAAAAGTGGGGTAACTTACAGAATATAAACTCCCATTTGGCTCCAAATTGAAGTCGGAATCCAGATGAAGTCAGAGACTCATCAGATTCAGAGTTGAGTATCGTGCAAGAGCTAAATTTGTCCAAAAAAGCGTTCCTGACAGTGCAAAATTTGAATCATGCCAAGTTCTCCAAAAGCTACACAGGCCAAAAAGGGCCCTGAGTCGGCCGATGGCTCACACGACTCACAATTCCTGGACTTACCGGGCGATGGCCTCCTAATCGCCATCAACGGCGCCTCCTGCGCCCCCTCAGAACGTGAATGGGTTTTTGGTGTACCCGGTCTCACCCGGTTCAAAGAATCGCCGATCTCGATAGATCGAATTATGACGCGCAAAGCCACCTTGGAAACGAAGCTGGAAAATATTATCACGACGCCCAGTGGGACGGGTGGTGTCGGCGGTCTATCGGGACCTGGCGCAAGTCAAATTCAACAGGGAAAGATAGCGACGGCATTTAATCAAGGAGGACTCGCACCAGGAACTCAAAACCAATCGGTCTTGCGCAAATTCCGGCGGAATGTGCAGGCATTGATGAAATTGGCGGCGCAAGAGCGCGAGTTCGACCTTGCGTTGTTCCAAAGGAAAACGGAGAATTTGTACAAGCAAGAAAACTTGCAAAACCCGCTATTGAGCGGCTTCCAGCAGAGATCGACGTTTTGGTCTTCATACAGACCTCCGGCGTCGAAACTGGATTTTGGAAGCACAAAAGTAGAACTTGCCAACAATGCTGCAGGGACGCTTGCAGGTACGGTGAAGGCTTTAGAGGACAAGAAGACCGCGATGGGACTGGGTAGTCTGGGAAAGATGACGGGAAAAAACAATATTGGGTCAAACAGTGTTGGAATGTTGGATGCAGATTCTGGCACAAATTTTGCAACAAGTTTGCTTGGAAAGTCCACCAGTACTTTAGGCTTAGCAACCGGAACATCACCACTATCAACGTCAACAAAAGCAGCAAACCGCGAACATTTGCATGTGTCGGATTATTTGACGCAGAAGGATCATAGGGTTGCGAAATTGGAGCTCCTGTTGCGAAAAGGCACCATGGTCACGGTAGCGGAAGGTAATCATGTTCCTGGTTTTCCTGGTTTCCCTGGTATTCATCCGTCTATGAGTCAAAATTCGTCGATTCAGAACTCGAACGCGAATCAATCTGGCGGACTTGCTCCAACATCAATGACGAAAATGAACGCATTATCGACTATGGGAGGAGTCGCATCATCACAACATGAAACGAATCCCAGCAACGTGGCGACGCTGAAGATGCCATTACCTGGTCCAAGCGGAAGTGGAAATGTCATCAATAGCCAAAATGCCAACTCCGTTGGACAAAATGCAACCGGTCCAAATTCCACGCAACAGCACATCGAGGTAGTCGGCTGGGGCTCGAAAACTGCCCGTTTTCCTGTACCTACCGATGACCCGAATCTAAGCTCGTCAAATGGTAGAGGCAATCTCAGCTCATCAAACACAAATGCGCACGCCTGCTACACGGTCGGCCCCGCGCGCGACCACGCGACTCTATTGCAGAGCATGGACACGTTGGTTGATATTTATCGGAAGCTACAGCGGCGTGAGAACGCGTACATCCAAGAAGATATGGAAGCAGAGAAAGAGAAAGAACTCGCCGAACAGGCCCGGAAACGCAGACTGGCGGACGGATATGAAGACAGCGAAGAAGAGGATCTGAATGGAGATAATAACTTCGACAATGAATTAGCCTTACTCCAATTCGCTACGAAAACCGGAACAGTTCCGGGAACCGGAACTATGGATGCAGATGATGACTACAGCAAGCCGGAGAAAACCTCGTCTATTGACAGTAAATCTACATCTGATGGTGCTAAGCCAGCAGCAAAGGATGGTGGTAACGCAAAAGAGTCTGGCACGAACAAGCAGACAGACAAACAGACAGACAAAAAAGCTTGTAGGTGGTAGTGGAACAAGCAACGCCAAAACCCCAAAACAGGCGCGCAAGAGCATCGCTCATCGGAAATCGCTTTGTGCAAACAAAACCCCCGCAGAAATCAAAGAAGAAACTCTGCAGATCCTCGACGAACAGGCGCTCCTCGCAGCTCAAGAAGCCATGAAAAAACAGCGCAAACTGAACCGACTGAAAGCGCGGGAGCAGAAAGAAGAAGATCGAAGATTACTCAAGGAGAAGAGAGCTTTGAAAAATGAAGAAGACAGAGAGGAGTTGCGGTCGTTGATTTTTGACAGACTCCAAAGACTAGACGAGATAGGCTCTCCTTTGAGGCAGGATAACATGGTTTTAACCGTCGTCAATGATTTGATGGAAGATATCGGCGGGAATGGTGATGATTCGTCTTTGGGACAGAATCAGAATGGAACAACTTCAGGAGGAGGACAAGGACAGAACCCATCTGGCATTGCGTCAGGAAAACAAGCCAATGTGCATGTGACGAACAGGATTGAGGAATTTCACAAAAGTATTACCAAGGACGTGCAGAAAAATGCGCAGGCACAAACGAATCAGAGTCAAAGTGGTCCAGGGCAGAAGACGGCTCAAGGAAAAAATCCGGCTTTCAACGCTTCCAATGTTTCCCAACAAACGATAAAAGAGGCTCCTCTGCCGCAGCAAAGTGACGGTCTTAACGGTAAAAAAGAAGAATCCAGTGTGCAGAAATCTCGTAGAGCTAGTAGAAGAAGCAGTGGCGGCAGCCCCACAGGAAGTCCCAAAAGCCAAGCTGCGAGTCCGAAAAACGTATCATTGAAATCTCCACTGGGCAGTCCGAGTTCCGCAGCAGCGAGTCCGAAAGTCGATGGGACACCCAAAATCGAAGGCATGTCAAATCCAAAAATGGTGATCGAGAAATCATCGTCTCGAAAACAGGCAAATGGCATGAGTCTGCTGTACAGCGATGCCCTGAGTCCGTTGTTTCTGAATACAGGGGAAAATTCTCGGTACGGCGAAAATTCGATGAAGTCAGTCGCGACATTGAGTCCAACGCAGCAGCAGAAACTCATGAATTCGCGCAGCAGCAAATCGACTTTACGTCTCAGTCCTTTATCGGTGGGGCGGAACAAAGAGATCCTGGCCCGTGCAAATCATAATTTGAAAAATAGCAAGAGTATGGGTCATCTGCCTGATTTGCAGGAGGAACATGGAGGACCAGGTAGTGGTGGCTCAAGCAGAGGGAGTCCGGGCTCGAAAACTGGAACGCCATCGCGGGGTGAAAGAATGAAAACAGACAGACCAAAAAGTCGGGAACGGTCGAGTGGGGATCGGCCTAGAAGTGCGGATCGGCCAAGAAGTGCGGGCTCCTACCATAGCAGTGCAGGGTCTGATAGGAGTAACAAGAGTCCGACGAAGTCTTCTGAATACAAACAAGCCAAGGACGGAAAGGATTCGAAGTTTTTCCACCATTATTCGAAGCTGAAAAACGAGGCCACCCAGTTGAAATGCCTCCTGAAACAGGATCGGGCGGTGAAAAAGTCGAAGCTCGGTGCGGAAACCGACGAAAACGGGAAGAAAAAAGAAATCGATTATAGGAAAAGTTGGGTTTTTGAGGGCAGTACGCATTCGATTGTGGAACCGGCAGAACGGGCGCTAGCGCGCGATATTCTGCAGAAAAAACTCAGAGTTCAAGATATCATGCAGAGGCATCGGAAAAAATGCGAAGAAAGAGAGGTCGAATATTATTTGAAAGGGAGTACTACGGGTGATAGTTCAGGTAGTACCGGTATTACGAATAGCACCGCGAATGGAAACGCTACTTCCAGTGCTGGAAACACAGGTCCCAAATCGAAAGCCAGCGACGCGAAAACTGATCCGGAAAAGCGGAAGACTCAGAGTTCACCGAATGCAAGTCCAAATCAGGTGAGAAGTCCGGTGATACCAAGCAGAAGTCCAACAGGACTAACTCGAAGTCCGGGTGCTGCTGTCTCGCCCAATGATCGGAATCCTGGCACAAATTTGCAGAAATCTTCACCCTCTGGAGCCAATCAAGGAGCGAATCTGAATCAAGCTTCCAGAGCTCACGGAGGTCCTGGAACTTCGACGGGTTCGAAAGAAGCGCCTTCACCAGACGGAGAAAGAGGAGAAAACTCCACTTATAATCCATATCGAAGCAATATTTCGCCATCCCACTCCATCTTCTCGCCTCCTCGCTCAGATAAGTTGCCGAGCTCAAGCAACGGCAATAGGAAACAAAACCTGAAACTGCGACTCGCACGTGGGGATACGCGTCTGAAACTGAAAGAACAGACAGAACAAGAGAAAAAAACGGCTTTGCTCCGTAACATGAATCAATCGTCCAATGAGTTTTACCGGCATCGGAAGGAGGATCTAGACGAAGCCGGCCAGAAAATGATATCGATGATCAAAGAGTTCGCGGCACGGCTGCAGGAGAAGGACAGTGCAAGTATGCCGCGGTACGGTAGCTCTTATAGTCCAGGAGGAGGCATGCCTGGAAGAGTGAGCGAATATGGCGGACATAATGCCAACGATCAAAGAACATTGAGCCGCAACAGCTACGCGAATCCACCGAAAGATCCGCGAGACACATACAGACAGACGAGAAAAAATCTCGACAGCAGGGATGGGGAAAACAAACCCAGGAAAACAGTTGGCGATTTTCGCTACATGAAAAAAGACGATGACGACGATAACCCGGTGATGGCAGACGCATTTGTGAGAGCCCTGCGAGCATCGAGGCAAGTGTCAGAAGAAACATGCAATAACGTGGAAATCGTTCTCAGAAGTTCGCAATCGGCAAATGATATGAGTTTCAAGGGCATGCTGAATGTCCTGAAACAAGAACTCACTCCGCATGTCTATTTCGAAGATCCCAGGAAAAATTCGAAGAGAAATTCTGAAAATTATTGTCCGATATCCCCCGAAGCCAAAGAAAAACTGCTCACAACGAGTGTCGGCAAATACGAAATCAAAGCTCTTGACAAACACGCTTTTGATTTGGCAGATACATTGCTAGAAGAGGTATCGCCAGTGCTATTCGAGGAGTCTATCCGCGTGAAATCGCTGAAATTTTATGAGAATTCTGAACTCAAAACGCAGAAGCGGAATTCGAAGTGGGCCAAGTTTTTTCCCTCGGCAGAAGAAAGTTTTGATCTTGTAAAAAGGGCGAACGAAGAACAGAAAGAGAAATTTATGAAGAAGATGGAAAAAATGGGACCGAATGATTCGGTAGTGAACAGGAACAATCCGAAATCGATCTATCTCACCGAAGAAGAGGGCGATCGGAAAGTGGGTGATATTTCGCCGTTACGAGGTAAAAATGGGCTTGGATATACAAGTGGTGGAAGTGGAACTGGTGGACCCCCAGGGGGTGGTGGGAATCATAATGGTCCTGGAGCAGGAAACGTTGCCGGAGGCTATCAATCTGGTGGTCACAACTCTTCATGTTCGGCAAGCCCGTTACAAACGCGGAAATCAGCAAAGTCCCAGGGTTCTGGTCATTTTGGGCAGAACAACACTAGCGGCGAGGACAGTGATGATACGAAAATGCTGAAGAAAATGATGCGGGGCGAAGAGGATGATGGAAATCAAAATTCAGCGACGAGTAAAGAATCTACCTTTACAAGTGGAACCGAAAACGGAAATAGCAGCGAAGGAAAACGCTCTGGAAAACACGGGGGAAAGTCGAAAACAGATCGAGAAACTTTGAAAAAGATTTCTCCGTTCTTCAAGAATTCACATTTGAGAGGCACAAAGATGAACGAATATTTCGGTATCAAGACGTGCTCGCAACTCTCCCTAGACCGCCTAGGCAGGACGCAATCCATGAACGCCACAAGTCATAACTTCTTCCGACATCTCCCTGGGGAAACTGGAAGAGATTGTTTTCCCCGCCTCAAGCGCGACTATTTCCCGAAAACCTCGACCGAAGTTGAAAGATTGCTTGATGCGAAAGACAGGGAAGAAGACAGGAAGACCGAGGTTTTTTCGCAGCTCGGTCTGAGCCCCGGGAAGGGCGGTAGAAAATCCACGGTTGGAACGAAATTTGGCGGTGGAAACACAAAAATGATGGCGAAAACGATGGGTGCAGGAGGGAAAACGAAATGGCGAGCTCAACAGGGACCGATGTCTGGACAACAGATTCTGCATACTTTTTTCACGAGTATGAAGAACGGGTCGGATAAGGCTAAAGGACAAGAAGTTTCGAAAAACGAAGATCATGACCCGTCGATCTTCGATCGTACTTTGACAAAAACGATGAACAAACGCACGAAAGAAGCAGCTAACGACCGCTATAAAGACATCGTGAACATTTCGGGGATCTCACAATATTTCGTCGATCGGAATGCTCGGACGAACGCGTATTTCTCAGAAAGATTCCCTGATGTGAATGAAAACACGAAACTCGAAAGAAAGAATCAAAGCCACTCGGAGAAATGTAAGAAGTTCAATCGATTCACTCAAGAATTAGAAAATGCTATTCAATTACACGGCTCATACGAAAGCGAATTGAATACAGGAGGTCCAGATGGCGGGGATAAAAGCGATTATGAATCTGGGGGAAGAAGTGGCAAGAGCAGCAAAAGCACGAATTCGGGGGTAGAATCTAGAAAATCCCGGATGAAGCGGCAATCGTCGAGTGGTGTGAATATGGAAGCTTTGAAAGGAAGCTCTGCGTCAGAGGGCCAGAGAACGTCAGGAAACTCTGATGCAAATGGAAATGGAAACACAAAGAAGCCGCATGCGAACGATGGGACGTTGGCTTCCAAATTGCTCTATGAGACTAACAGTGTCGATTATGCGATCAAGACGATTGAAAACATAGAAAAATTCACGAAAAAGACTAGTCTGATGGATTTGCGGCAGGTAGCGGCCAGTGATAAACAGCTTTATAAGAAAAAGAAGCAAGCGTTTGGTGGTACGAAGAATGCTAAGGCTGGGGGAAGTACTGGTGGAACCAATAGTGGCGCCAATCCAGGACAGCAAGCTTTCGGTGGACTTTCCGAGTCCATGCCCGCCCTCTACGCGAATCTCTGTTCCCTGACAGATTTAATCCCCCGTACACGACAGGCTCTGAAAAACGAATCTGTATTCTTCGAGAAGAATGAATCAACTTTGGACTTCTCGTCCACGCAACTTTCCGACCACGAATTACTTGCATTCGCGCTCGTGTTGCGACAAAGTGAACAAAGTTTGCACACGTTAGATTTGAGAGGTAATCCGTTGCTATCCGACCGTGCTTTCGTGCCTATGATAGGCATTTTAGCTACAATCGACGGAATGGGAGGAGCCTCCTCAGGAGGAGCCAAAGGCTCAATTACCAATGGTGGAACAAACGCGACAGCCAGCACGGCTGCAACAAGTTCAGGCCCTGATGTGAACGTCACAATTTCTGGCACGACCGTTATGCAAGTAACTGACAGCAATGAAGAGGACATGTTCTCGCCGAGGGTCGACGATAACGGACAGAAATCGCCATCTGCCAGTCCTTCTGGAAGTCCATCGAGGAAGAAAAAACAGCAAACAAATCCCAAAACTTTCGACTTCCACAAAACAGTTGGCATGCTTTCGAGTCCGCAATACAAAAACAAAAAAAACGCATTAGATCGATTAGTTCCAGGCGAGAACAGGTCTCTCCATACACTGGACGTCTCACAATGCACTGCTGTCGGCGATTTCGGCATCGACACACTTGCAGCTTTATTGCCGAAGTTCAAAACTCTTCGACACCTTTCTTTGGATGGAATTCAGGGGTTGACACCGCAAACGCTCGTGAAATTATCCACCGTCATTGCCGGCAAAAACAATGGAGGATCGTCTCTATCACAAACATTAGAATCGCTATCGTTGGCGCATCTTGGCGGTACATTGTCATATTCGATCGGTGAAGAGATCGTTGGGTCAATTTTAGAAAATAAATCTCTAAAAAGACTCAATCTCAGCTGGAATGTGCTTCGAGAAGACGTATTCGCTACGATGAGGAAAAACCTCTCCAGCAACGACGCCTGTCTTGAAGAACTGGACTTAACAAATTCCGTTTGCATGGAAATTATGGATGATAGGTTGCAGAAAATGAAGGACGCTCTCTACTTAGAAGAAAGCGAGAAAAGGCGACAGGAGCGGGCGAAGAACAAAGGCAATGGAAATGGCAATGGAAATAAAGGCAATAATGCGAACAAAAATAGTGATGACGACGACGATGAAGAGGAGGATGACGATGATGAAGAAGAAAATGGCATGGGGATGCTATCCAAACAAAGACTGCCGCCCATTGCACGGCCAGACGACAATCCGATCAACGTTTTTTTGGAGGGGATAAAGAACTATTCGACGCTTACTTCGTTAAACATCTCAATGAATCAATTGAACGCCAAATCCTGCTCTGTCTTAGAAGCCGCACTTGCCTATAACCAGAAACTCCGTCTCTTATCCATGCAAGTCAACCCAATAGGTAGCGAGGGTTGTCGATCAATCCTTCGAAGAGTGTGTGCCAGCCCGGATTTGGTCGTCGAACTCTCCCAGATGCGAGAATCACGTGCTTTGGCTGGCGCAGATGACAACGGGAACGCAGCTTTGTCGCGAGAACTGATGCGTACCATGGCCGGTGGGGGCAATATTGACGAAAACGCAGCTGTGTCAAACATGAAAACCACTGAGGACGACGAATTGGCGAAAAACGCCGAAGGAGACCCCTCAAACCAGAATCAACCTATTGAAGCCAGCGGAAGTCTCTACAATTTTGTGCAATCTTCCGCACAACGAAATTACACGCTGAAAATGAATGACGTCGGCGAAAGAGCTATTTTGTATTTGTTACTTCAGATCACCGATAGATTGCCCTGTTGCCAATTCGACGACGTGAAAATCAACGTGGAGTATCCCAAGTTGCTGAGCTTGATGTCAAAAAAAGACGAGCAGCCGAACTCCCCGATTGCAAAGACAATGACCGGAGTGGGGATTATGGGCAATAATTCTCCCGATAACGGCAACCCGTTTGGCGCGAACAACACGAATTTTGGAAGGAGAAATTCATTGAACCCGGATCAGGCTGTTGCGGTGTTTTCGTGTGCTGCAGAAACCACATTACCAGGAAAGGAGCTTTTTGCCCCGAATATGGTGTTTCGGGATTCCACGAACAAAAACCAATGGAAAATCTCAGAGGGCGCTATCATGACACATACAGTGGTGAGTTTCGCTTTCAAAATTCATCATGATTTCGATGGAACGGAAGATTATAGTGGTGACGGCAGTGGTAACAGTACGAGTCTTGGAAGTTTTATGAGTGGTCCTCCATCAAGCAACGCGAGCGTGAACATCACAAACGGCTCCGACACAACCGTCCGAGTCTTGGATAAGATTCACTCTTTAGAGACTGTGACTACAACCTTCCAATCTGAAACCCGTCTCGCAGAAATGTTTCTTTCGTTCCAATACACGATGGATTTAGCGGTCTTTCTCGATGCGTTATCTCTCGATTTCCGCTTGTCGTTCATCTTCCTCACATTTCTGATCGAAAACGCGCCGAAATCGTTCTCGAAGCATCGCGTCATTTTCCAGCTCTTCGCGGCGTTATACATGAACATCAAGGAAGCGAAAAAGAACGAGAGATTGATTTTCACGAAACAGGCCACGAAACATGTCGACGCAGTGAAAATCAGGACGTATGCTTCAAAACTGATTCAGTTCACACCCGAAAACCCGACTGGGTCGTATCATTTAAATTTGTCGAATCTTGTCGATCTCGGCGTAGCGAACAACCTTATGAAAATCGACAGTTGGGAATGTACGCTGGTGGATATTTTGATGGCCGATCCATCGAGAATCGCTTTCAGCAATGCAACGTATCTGGGGACGGGGGCGATTGGAGAACCATTGAAATACCTAACGAAACACGGAAACAGGAGCAATTTTCGCAACGAAAGACTCTCAGGCAAAAGCTTCTTGATGTCACAAACCTTCCAACTCCCGTGGTCAGCATGCAGCTTTGAATTCGACTATGTTTCGACGAGAAGGCCACCATTGATTCTAGCCGGCGCCAATAATGCTGCGAACAATACCGAAGATTTAGAGGATAACGCAGGTTTGCCGATGGAATCTATGGCGTTACAGAAAATAAACTCATACAATCCGGGAAAGCAATCGCGCACGGGACCTTTCGGCGGGAAGAAAAAAACGAGTCAAAATCAGGTAAGTGTAATGACAGATAAACAGGTTGGCCACTTGATCCGGGCTCTCCTTTTATCCAACTGTCCAATATCAGACTGGGTGGGCATGATCCGCAATGTCGCGGAAAGGATTTATCTGACATCTCGGCAAACCAGGAAGATTGCCGATTTGTTCTCCGCATTCCCTCTCACCTATCAATTAGATGTGATCGTGATCCTCTGCATGCGGACAGTGGATTGGATTCTGAACGAGAAAATTGTGCGATCGTTGTTGCGAGATAACGAACAACTTGCGATATTGAGAAATCGATTAGGAGCGTTTGTTTCGTTCCCTTACGTGCAGCCGGAAAATTACTTTTTCGAACTTGATATGAGCCTCCACGAGCACAGGATCATGCTCACCCGTTTAGTTTCGAAATACGAAGAAAAAGAAGAAGGGGACAATGTCGACAATCTCACGTTTACCGGGTACGATCCAAACGTCGGTTTCATCGGAATCATCAACAAAACGTGGGAAAATTTGAAATCGTGTCCGCAAAAAGGGATTATGAAATTCCAATATTTTTGCGCGCCGGAACATGCAGAAGTCAAATTCCGTCTGAAAATGGCCGAACAGTTCGGCTATTGGAACGTGTTTGAAGACTATCAGCAGCAGGAGGAAGAGAAATTCATCGGCGAAGAATATCTCGTGGAGTTAGAAAGTCGTGATAGGAGTGAAGACGATGGTGATGACGATGATGGATCGAAGGAAGGAGGGTCAAAGCGGGCAAGTAAAGAAGCGGCAGGGGTCAGGTTTGCCGGAAATGGCACAGGTGGGAATGGCGCAAATGGCGAAAACAACGCAGTCCAGCGGACACGATCTCTCCGTATGCGAGAAGCGTCAGTTATCGAAGCACACATCGAGTGGTGGATGTCGCTTCAAGAAGTGCCGGTGTGTATAAGGGAAATGGCAATTTTCTTGTTGCATCATTTCGACACATTGGCTGATGCGTTTCGGTATTTGGATGTGATGAATCGAAAAGTGGTTTCCCTAAAATTAATGCAAGAAAGAGTGCGACAGATCGGGGTATTGGCGAGGGACGCGAACACATTGAACACAGTAATCGCGAGTGGCGGTAGCGAAACGAAAGTGTCGGCTGCTGCCAAGAAACTCGCTTGGAGCACATCGATGGCTTTGGCAGGGAAGAATGACCCGAAAAAGAACGCTGTGAGCGCCATAGGTAGCATGTTGAAGAAACAACAAACTGGGTTGCCAGACGCTGAAGATTCAGAAAAAGAAAAATCAGAAAAAGATGATCCCCAAGGAAAGAACTCTGATCGTTCTGATGACGATGGTCCTAATGGCGGCGGTGTTGGCGTTCTTGTACGTTCTGGAACCGGAATCATGAGCGGGAATTCGCCTCCGCCATCCACCGTATCGAAGTCAGAAAAAAGCGAACTCGGAGATATGCCGGAGTTTGTCGCGGTCACGGGGGACAAGTTGTATCAGGTTTTCCGTTTCCTCGACAGGACGAAAGAAGGATCGTTGTCGTGGTCAGAATTCAAAATCATTGCGGATTTATGGCGAGAAATGTTTTTAGCATTAGAGGAATTCCTTTTCCACATGAGACTCAAAATCACAGCGGAGAAACTAGCAAGGCAAAGGGGAATGCTCGTTGAACAAAGAAATGGAATCGTCTCTGACAGTTCAGATGATTCGGATAACAACAGCGGGGCAGATTCCGGGTATGACAGCGGTGGTACGCGGAAATCTGGTAGTCCTAGTCCAGGAGGAAAGAAAAGCAAAAACCAACAAGGTAGTCCGACGTTGCATAAAAGCGCGCGAGGCGACAGGATTGATGGGAATTCTTCCAATTCGCCGAACACTGGCCAGAACAAACGCGGTTCACTAAAATCAAGTTTCAAATCCAAAGCGAATGGGAGCAGTCCGCAAAATCGCAACGTAATGGCCGAAAATGCTGTGGATATGATGAAGAAGAGCGAGTCAGTGAGGTTCGTGAAAGGGAGAGACAGTATCGGGGGAGATTCAGATAACGAGGACGATGACTCTCCGAAGCGATTATCGATATCGAAAAAAGTGACTTCATCGCAAAAAAAGAAGGTGAAGAAAGAAGTTTCCGTCAAAAGAGCTTCTGTGCGGATAGCACGCGTATCGACATATGCAGAACAGCTGAAAGCGTACATCATGCGAGGCGGGCTTTCTGAGGAGCCGACAACAGCATCTGCGGGGGCGGCGATTCGGAGACTGACTGTCGCTGCGCAAAAAGATGCTGCTGGGATGAATCCGAATGCCAGCAGTGGATCCGGGGGCATTTTATCAAGTTTTTCGTCCACCACTCAAAAACCCGCGAAAACAGAAGCTCAGAAGCTGAAACAGCAATTGAAAGTTGATAAAAAGAGAAGAAAACAAGAAATGCTCGCGCATCCGCCTTCCGGGAGCGATTTTTTGACCCAAAACATGCGAGATAACTTCAGATTAGCATCGATGGACGAATTATGGGATGTCTTGGATGAGGACGGCGGCGGTTCCATCGATCTCTTAGAGTATGTTCGTGCAGTCGCGAAGTATTCGTACAACAAGCCTTTACATAGAGCGATATTCTTCCATTTGATAAACTCCGACGGTGATGCGGAGCTTTCGCGCGAAGAATTCTTTGAAGGTCTGCAGGCTATGATGCGGAAAACACAACTGAATTGTTCTGGGCCGGTCCCGGGAACGGACTCTGCTGGCGCAAATCTCGTTTTAGCTCGGAAGAATAATGTTTTGCCGCCCAAATCATTCACAAATCAAGTGGTCAATCAGGTCAAGGAAGAAATGGAGCAGATTAAGCAAAGAAAAACGGCGGCGATGGGAATGGTAAAACTCCCTCCACCCGGCCATTTCTATCATTCCGATACAGAAAGCGACGTGAATTTGAGTTCAAGAGGGTCATCGAATGCAGGAGATTATGGAAGAGATCCACGCGCGTCTTCTGTGTATATGGGCGGTCACGGAAGGGATTCGCGAGAGTCCGTCGATAGCTTCACGTTTGATCCAAGACAGTCGCGTGGAACCGCGCGTGGAAGCGGTTATGACCCAAGAATGAGCACAATGTCTTCTCAGGCAGATCCGCGTGAAAGTGTGATGTCGGAGGTTGGGAATTCAACGACTTTGCTAGGTTTCGGTGCGAATGCGATGATGGGGAGATTTAGCACGAATAATGCACCATCAACGGCGGACAAAGTGAAACAGTCACAGCAACTGCGAGTTGTCTCGACCGTCACAACGGCAAATGATCACATCGACGGCACGTCGCTTTTTCCGGGTGGAATCACGGCGAATAAGCTGCAACGGCATAAGTGGAGACAGACGTGGCCAGAGGTTGAGATACCGATTGAAGTTTCTGAGCCGGAAGAGTCGGACATCGAATTCATCGATGGGGGGGATATGGATGCAAATCACGCTGATGAGGGGTGGGGTTTGTGAAAGTTTTGTGAGTATTGACATACATCCATGGTCATTGATAATTTTGCGAGTGTTGTTTCTTTGTGTAGCCAGAATTTTTCAAAAACATTTTCCTTGACAGATTCTTTCTTTCAAATTCCTGTTTCAATGCCATTTCCAATTTTGTCCATTGTCAAGTTCTTACCGTGTTGATTTTCAGGTTCTGACTTTGCAATTTGTATGTTCTTTCATTATGACGAATCTTGGCAAGTTCTATCTGATTCATAAAGTGTTGTGTACGAAGTGTAAGACCAGTCTGCCTAGAAAGTGAAAGCAGCACAAGCTGCAGCAAGTAGAAATGAACACTAATTTTGCCTTGTAAATTTTTCTGCCACAAAAGAATTCTGAATTGGTTTCTCGAATATCCCATCGTAGTCTTTGTCAATTCCTATTTCTGAGATATCCCAGGGGAACCAGGATGGTGCCATTTTATTCGTATGATTTGCTTCCGAAAAGTCCATATGATACATGATATCTTTCCTGTGCGGTTTCACAACGACATACATCATGTCATATACACGTCACATAAAATACAGCCTGAGGTCGGACCAAATTTAAATTAACTGGTGCCGTAGCCTCCAGGCATTTTAGTTGTTAAGTAACAGTTGAAAGCATCCAATTATCAATATTCATTGGGAATGCCAATTTCAATACATGGCTTTGAATGCGTGAACATGCAGCCAATCACAATGCAGTATGTCAGCACATATACGGTCTGGAACGTGCTGCTCGATTCTTGCAATCAGGACGTTGTAACCGTGTTCGAGAGTGGCCAAACAATTTTGATAAACGTTTTTCGGATATTATGCAGCAGGGAGAAGCCCAATTGAATGCAGGCGCATCAATCATATGGTCCAGGGGCGGTGGGCCGTCTCGACCAAGAAGTCCGTGCTGCTGCACGAGTTTATAACTCGACGTTTCTGCGCTGCCGTCGGTGGTGCCGCCGCTCGTTGGAATTCATTGGCAACGTTACTTGGGTAACGAAGTTTCCCTGTTTATTGCGAAGGCGTCGTCAGCAAGTCGCATTCATGATCGTATGGCTCCATGCTGATACGGCGGCTCCAAACATTGGCGATATTGCGTTTTCCAACGTCGTCCAACGATGACTGGTCGGAGCTTTGCTTTTGCAGGATCGGATCCAAACATTGTCCAGTCTGTTGCGCCGTTTTTCTTAAAGAGACTCAGCTATCGATGTTGTCGAAAGAGCTACACTGACAGGAAAGATAGAGTGGCAGAATTTCCCCGGTCACACCAGCGACAGTTCGTGACGGTTGCGGCAACATGCCAAATATTTTTTGGGCCCACCACCACGCCCAGCCCTCCAGGTGACCACCACGCCACCACTTTTTCTCCTCCTCCACTTTTTTTGCTTCTTATCGTGCTTCGTTTTCAGTCCCTCGATTTCCCTCCATCCCGCCCCGAACCTGGCCACGAGTTCCCTTTTTTTCCTCTGGTATCTCCCTTTCGCCTCCGAAAACTTTTTCTCCTTGTCCACCTTGGCCCACCACCGCGCGGCCGCCACCACTCGAGATACGTAACTCGCTCCAGGTCTCCTTGTCCTCCCAACCGTAATGATTAAAGCGCAGCCGAGCCTCCACGAGCTCCTCGCGATCGGTATCTATGGCCGCCGCGGCGCCGGCTGCTTCCGCATTCGTTTCTTCAGAAATCAAACCCCTCATCCCCGCACGGTATCTGTTGCCAGTGGTCGTATGCCCAGGCAGCCTGGCAGGTTGCAGCAAATTTGAACGACATTCGACTGCCTCCACCATTGCCAACTCCCCGCGGTCGGTGTCCATATTGTTATGATCGCAGTTGCGGCCGTTGTCGCCTCGTTGGCCTACTTTAAGTTGTCCTCTCTAATTATCATTTAGACTTTTCGTATTCTTTCATGATATGGTCGTCGATTGTGTGCCACCGCGTTCCAATCGCGGAATTATTGCGTAGTACAGTACTACTACTAGCTGAGCCGAATTTCCCCAGTCAGAGCGGCGGCGATTCGTAACGGTTGCGGTCGTCCAAATAAACCGTTGTCTGATCCTTCATGCACATCATGATCAGAGTGCCCTGGGTCCTTTTTGCAGCTAAAGAATTTTGTTCCTGTGAGCGTATCTCAGGTAGGTGTTGGCATCGAATTCGTACTCTTCCGCCAGTTTGATTTTCTGCAAGACTCGAGTCGATTCACAGCGATTTTGTCGTTTTCGTTCGACGAGTCTGGAGTTTTCGCCGTCTGCCGTCCTTTTGGGTCAATTTTAATGGACACAGGACATAAGACAGAGGTTGTAGACTTTCTTTGTGCGGATGATTGCCCGTTCGACGGTTGAACTCATGAGAATCTGAATTTTGTTGTTCGGGTGCAAGGGTCGTGATTCGCAGTGGTATGGTAACCAGACGGTCTGGGTTGCAGAGAAGAGCTCAAAAGTGCCGCAGCTGGCAAAATATAAATTTGAAGTCTTTGATTCTTGAAACAATAAAGCGAATGCGAGGCTTCATATATCTCCCAAGGTCATTATTACCAGCGGTGATTCGTAACGGTTGCGGTGTCTGACGGTGTATTTTTCCAAGTAGCCGAAATATTCTACCTTTCAAGTCTGAGGAATTGCGTTGACAGATTTTCGAAACAGTGCTGCTCCTCATCCACGGTAGTACCCCCCTCTACATATGATCTTCCTTCTTTTCCTTCCCCCACATACAGGTATTGGCATATTTTTTCCATGAGTCCACTATTTTCCGAGTTGGAAACTTTGTATCGTAGAGGGCCCGGGGCGGGCTCCCTTATTCTCCAGCAGCCATGCCGGCCGAGACATATTATTATTCTCCAGTTGCCTTCAGGTTAGGACTCTGTCTTGAATTATCTCATAAAAATGCCAAATGATAAAGATAGTATACTCCGAACCAGATGCGACTCGGTTGCAGTTCTTCGGATACTAGTCATCCCCGCAGACACTGCGGCTGTGTTCGTTGGCCTCATTGGGTAGCAATTTTGAACATCAGGCGAAAGCTTCATACTTACTCCATGGCTGCTGGCCGTGTCAAAGAATCAGACTCAATGATTATTGTGGCGGTCTGGGGTTTCAAAATTATTCCGTTGCAAAGATCGGATGATCATGACGCGTGGCACCGACCAAAGTTATGATTCAGATTGCGATTGATATTGCCTATTGGTTGCCAATTGAAAGGGCAGATTCAGAACTTCCCCAGGTCATACCGGTGCCAGTGGCGGTTCGTAGTGGTTGCGGCGCCGTGATTTGCAGAGGTTGTCGTGATTCATGGCGCCGTGATTTGCAGAGGTTGTCGCGATATCTTTCATGAGGAATAAGGAGAGTCGATTGATAGCGTTGGTGTTGTCCGGAACGGAGTCGCTTTGTTATATATCTTTTCTTGCAAACTGATAGTGGTTCGCATTCCGTCAGCGCTCACGGAGTTCCGAGTCCCTCCCATCTCCCCCAGAAGGCGAGTCATTAAGTGATCGTAATTGTAGATGTTGTAGCGGTGTGATAGTGTTTGTGACATTCGGACTCATTATGTAGGGCGCGGATGTATGTAACTATGTTGCGGCATCGCGACGTGAACAAGCAAACAAGCAAGCGCGCGGCCATCATCACGGACGGAGAAGAGCGGCAGCAGTCTCAGCATTTCGTGATTTTCGGTCTACAGAGTCGTTGTGTGGACCGTGATGTTTGCGCTGACCTCGGGAAATCGTTCGACGTGTTGATGCGCGATGTGCTGGATTTCGAAGGTGTCCGAGGCCAACCGGAGTTCTTTCGGACTGCCTAGGTCCAGGACAGCCCTCTGAACTCCGCGTCTGTCATGCGCAGACCTGTCCCGCGGAGATTCCCTGCGGAGGACGTGTATTTACAATGTATTTACTGAATAGAAGAAGTTAAGTTTAATTCAACAGTTAAACAGCCAGCAAAATTGAAATTCTTTCACTCTTGAAAGAATAACTCAATAAAGCGAATGCGAGTATAAAGCCTGAAGCTTCATATATATCCCCGGGCCAGGTCATACCAGTGGCGGTTCGTAACGGTTCCGGTGTCGTGATTCGCAGTGGTTGTCGTGATTCGTTGTGAGAAGTATCGTCTTCTCTCGCCCTTGATAATATCCCGGATGAGGGGCCCCTTTCTCCGCATCCATTTCCGTACTTGTCAAAAGTGTACGTTTTCTTCATCCAAGGCTCCAACCGGCTTTGCCGCATACTCGCGAAGGTACCGATACGCGGGTCATCAAACTGGCTAAGCTGCTAGCAGATGCCATTACGCGCTGCCGCTGCGGCTTCCCCTACCCCGAACTTAAACGAAGAAGCTTGAACTTTGTAACTTCTTGCTCGGAAAGCTTTCGGCGTATCTCGTATGTGTCTCTTCTGAATCTCGCCGTGTTCGAGTCCTCATATCTTCCATGGCAAACGCCAGCGCCATGGCATACAAATTGGCATCATTCAAGGCGTGATGTTATCCATGCCAAGAACAAACCGCGGCAGGAGATTGATAGCGGCGGCGTTGTCCGCGAGTCATTCGAATTCTGTTAGCGTCGAGCGACAGTCTGACGGAGTCATTCCCATCTCCCCCTGGAGCCGAATCGCTAAACGATCGTAATTGCAGACGTTGCAGCAGCAGGGGCGTGATTGTGGCGTTCGGGTTCGTTAAACTTAGGTAGGGCGTGGATGTATGTAACTATGTTGCGGCATCGTAAACAAGCAACCTGCAAGCGCGCGGTCATCATCACGGACGGAGAAGAGCGGCAGCAGGCTCAGTATTTCACGGCTTTCGGGTTATCAAGGTTGCGGTTATTGTTTCCATGTTGAGCCCCTCATCAATCACAGGCCACTCATGCGGGTCGTACATTTTTACAGATCCCATTGGCATTAATTTCTGTCGGTTGGTCAGATTTTTCAGAAACTCTCAGAATTTTTGGCTCCCAGCTGTATTGTTTCCATGAGTATACTATCCAAAGAATGAAGAGGAAACTAGTTTGAGGAAGACAACTTGAGTTAGACCCCAGGCCGCGTTCCAATTTAATTATTCGCAGAAATATTGCCGATTGTTTGCAAAAATTAGCGCAGATTTTCCCAGGTCATACCGGCGGCGGTTCCCAGCGGTTGCGGCGTTGTGATGCAGTCTGTTTTTTGCTCCCGTTTCTGTGGTCTGTCAATATGTTGTCCATATTTCGAATGAAATGCGGTAGTAATCGGATTACATTCGGGATGTCCGATAGTCATATATCTCTTGCCATTTTTCGTGTCCATCCGCCGCGGAATCGTTCCCATCTGCCTCAGGAGCCGAATCGTGCTTAACCTGGTCTTAGGCGATCGATGTGTAATAATTGGCAGATATTCTGGGCGGATCGATCGACCCTTCCCAGTATCTGTTTGCCATCCATCATGTATGGTTCGCGGGGTTTCATTTGGCCGTGGACATCAATCATGATCGTTGAGTTTGCCATCCATCATGATGCGACCCATCGCGCTCATAATATTGAACCGTGAACACTACATAAGTCGAGTTTAAGTCTCATATTTCGTGGCAGTGTCAAAGATTCAGACTGAGTCAGTGGTGACGGTCTGAGGCTTCAAAATTCTTTCGTTGCGATGATCGGATGATCATGCTGCGTGACACCGAGAAAAGTTATGACTGCAATTAAATTAATATCGCTGATTGGTTTTCAAAGGGCAGAACTACCCCAGGTCATACCGGTGGCGGTTCGCAACGGTGGCGGTGACCGTGTCGTGGTTCGCAGAGGTTGTCGTGATTCAGGAGGAGTAAGGAGATTGATAGCGCCGGCGTTGTCCGCTAGTGATTCGCACTCCGCCAGCGCTGACGGAGTCTCTCCCATCTCCCCCAGGAGCCGAATCATTAAAGGATCGCAATTGCAGACGTTGTAGCGGTCTGAATTTTGTGCCATTCGGATTCGTTACGTAGGGCGTGATCGTTTATTATCACATCGTAGACAAGCAAGCGCGCGGCCATCATCACGGACGGAGAAGAGCGGCAGCAGGCTCGGCATTTCACGACCTGTTTTTTGTCGTCGAGCGACGAGACGAGTCCTAGGCTTCCGCGAGGATCTTCTCGAGTTCTTCATCTAGAGGCGCCGTTCGTCCTCGTCTTCGTTTTCGGATTCGGTGACATCGTCGATGATGTCGAGAACACTAAAGGGAGGAGAACTACAAGCTGGAAGTCAAGTCCTCGATGTCATGGATCTTCAGAGTCGGGCTTAGAAGTTCCCAGCTGTATTGTTTCCATGAGTATATCCAAAGAGCGAAGAGGAAACTAGCTTGAGAAAGACAGCAACTCGCAGAAAGTTTTCCTAGACCGCATTCCAACTCGTAGAAATTCAAATCCCAGGCCGTGTTCCATTCCATAGTATCCGTTCCAGTAGTGCAGCCTTTCTATTGTCGGCGTGATTCCCATGCGAATATGAATCATGCGAACCGTTGGCACAGTAGTATTGCATAATTCGGCTGCAGCAAAAACGTTGGTTTCGCCTGAAGTGTCGTAATGATTTAAATTATGAGTCTGATATTGTAACTGCAATCTTGTGCATGGCGGCATTCAGTAATATTGTGCGAAGAAAATGGGCTGGTGAATATTCTGGACCGCGATAATACTTTCCAATCAGCTTAGTTGTCGGCTTCAATTCCAGTCGTATTTCATGTCAATGCCGGTTTCAAGTCTTCCGGTCCGTATGGTTGCCCCTCTGGCTGGAGTGTTGGCAAGTGAGTCCAGACCAAATTTTCCGTCAGCAGTTGGTGGCAACGAGTGTCCCCAGAAACAAAGTTCAGAGTCCAAACGTGGCGCAGGCCACGTAGAAGCGTCTGACCAAGCTAATATCCTTGAATCCAGTTTCCGAAGTTTTGCGTTTCGTTTTTCGGTAGCAGATGACGTTTATTCTCGCGCTTATCAACTTGTAGAAGTCCTAAACGAACGTGTGCGAGGTTTGCAGAAGGCGTCTGGGTCATTGGTGCCTCTCACGCCGTCTGTGGACGAAATCCTCGAAACAACATCGCTGTCTGATGTCTTGACGAAACATGAAGCGTTTCGCCGGCGTTTCGATCGGTTACCAACTGGGTATGAGGCACAGATGGAGTATGACCATAAGTGGGTCCGGGGAGTCTTGGCCCTGCGAGAGCACCACGGATTGGGTCCAAATGGATTTGTGCCTCGCCAGGAGGTGAAACTGCCAATGCGTCTGATTGGCGCAGAAGACTCAGTGGAAGAAATCAATGGTAACAACTCGTTGAACGAGGAAAGAAGAGAAGAACGAAGAGCAGCATGGTTTCACGATATTTCCAGTGTGTCTGCGTTTCTCGATGGGGAAATTACAGAAATGGAGGAGTATGAGAAGGACCGTATCCGCGCTTTTTCGTGGGACAGCAATGATTTTTTGGATCACAGGAAAGACCAGCGAAAGGTATTATCTGTTCTTCGTGGGCTAATTGAGCGCGACGTTCGGGAGCCGCCAATTGCGTTGCGAACGGAAATCTATAATCATAATGCCAGTGATTCTGAGAGGGATGGTGGCAATGGAAATGACATGACATTCGAAAGCTTCACACAGTACGGACTGACTGCATGTTGGGAACGAGGGCCGCAAAACGCGTCTGCGCTTGGATTAGCTGTAAACTCTGCTGACGCGGCTGGATTTGGCGGGTCTGTGGGTTCTGGCGGGTCTGTGGGTTCTCAAAATGCCAACACTCTCAGCGCAGAGGAAATTTTCCGCAAGCATCATCTCAGACGCCTTTTCGAGTCACTCCATGAAGAGGGATGTTTTGACTTTTTCGAGAGAGGTCGCACACTGCCGCAATTTCGAGAATTTCGCTTGTTCGGTTCACTCGCGTCGAAAACAGCCGTGCCAGATCTTTTCTCTGACCAGGACTCGGCAATGGCGAAAATTGGCATTAACAGTAGCGCTTCGAAAGACCCAGGCAATGAATCTAACACGACCGCCGCAGACATCTTACTTCCTTCTGCGTATGATTTCGACATCGCAATGCTGTGGGGGCCTTCTCCCGCGCCTGTGCTGGACAACACCAAGTTCACGGAGTGGGTTTTCGATATTCTGGAAAGAGCAAAAGTTGAAGATATTGGCTTGATGTTGCTGTGGGAGAAGACATTTATGACGTCACCAAGTCACGCTCCAGTCACGACCTTTGCTTGGGGAGTCAAAGCGGAGCTTGATGATGAGTCTGCTGAAATTGAAATTCAGAAGTCTAAGTTCAAATTCAGTGCTGATTCTAGTGCTGATTCGAACTTATTGACAAAAGGAGCTATGAAATTTGGACCGACAGATGTGGACATTATCATTGGCCAGACGGCATCTGCAATGGAGTTGTTCGCAAAAGACCAACCCGACGGCCCGGCGCAACCACTAGGCTGGCACGATGTGCAACTCCCGGTGTTTGATCCCGAATATTCATATGGTGAAACGAATCTTTCGAGGATGAATACTTTCGGAAACGGCGGATCTTCAGTAAGTGGATCGGGAGGCGTGACAACAGGGAGCAGACTGTCGGTTTCTTTGGGGGCGAGTCGTAAAATCTCAAAGCCCGTGGTGCAGGAATCGATCAGAATTCTCAAATTTTGGACGAAACTGATCGAATATGCCGGATGGCGCTGGCCCATCGTTACGAATGGTTCATCCAAGATGGGCGATTCCACAGGATCATCGGTAGAACACACTCGGGACAACGATGACGTCGAGATACAGATGGAGTATCTGAAAGAGGGAGTTGGTCTCTTTGCTGGTAACAATCAGGATTCCGACTACGATTTCGAATCCCCATATCGTGTCCCTATTCTCGATGCGATCGTTCAGTTCGACTCACATTTCACGTACAGATCAGGTCTGTGGAACGGCGGTGCGACCAGCAGATCTTCGAGTTCAGATAGATGGGTTGACGGTTCCAGTCGCAGGAAGGCAAGCAAACATGAACGTAAACTCTCTGGCTATGCTGTAGGGCTGATTGCGCAAGCGATAGCGGCCTCTGAGAATAATGTTGTGGGCGTCGCGGATCTGTGTCTGCGTGTGTGGCGTTTTCTTGCTGATCTCGATTTCAGCCGTCAATACACAATCGAGATACAAGGGAAATGGCGTGAGTGGGTGATCGTTGATACAGCCGGTCGGTTTGATCATTTTGATCGAAATCATGCATCCATGTTTCATAAACCGCTGCGTGTGCAGGATCCCTTGACAAACCGCAACGTCTTGATCAATTTCGAGTGTTGGCCTGATTTACGCGAAGCCGCCAGGCGTGCAGTGACATTCTTTGAGGCTTGGGGACGACTGCTGGAATTGGAAAACTTGAACGAGTCTACTGGAATTGGAAAAGTTGAAACATTTACGCAGCTGCCCAAAAAATGCAAATTTAGCAACATCGATCCTTTCGAATATCTCGCTTGGGTTTGCCGTGTTCCTCCATCGATAGCGGCCGTGGAACGAATGGAGTGGCAGACCTTGGCATCCAATGCTCGCAACTCGCGAGACAGAAGTCACGAATATCTTCTTCACATCACAGATGGCGACTTATCCCGGTGGGTAATTTCGGAGAGTCAACCAGTCCCTCAAAGCAAAGATGACTGGCAGCAACTTCTCGAGACGACAAGGTTGTGGCGATCAGAGGATTCGGCACCAAAGAGTGATAAGTCGATAACAAAGAGTGACAAGTCGGCACCAGAAAAGGCAAAAAAAGATCCAGCAGTAGACGAACGACGTTCCAATTTTGCGGATTTTCTCACCCAGCGATATCTATTATCAGGCACGAAAATTCGGATTCCAAGAAACGTAAGGAATGTAGGCGAGACAGCAAACAAACGGAAGGAGGATCATGATGAGTCATGATTTGATACATGCAAAGGATCATGATGTGTTATGATTTGATACATGCAGACATACATGATGAGTTATGATTTGATACATGCAGACTTACATATGATGATGAGTTTCGAAAACATAGAAAACATAGTATACAACGATTGTGATCGTGTCTGAATTTAGAATGTTTTTCCTGATATGGACCAAAAGACTTGAATTTGAAACAGTGGATTGCCTCTGAGTGTCGCGAATTCTATTAATGAGATTCTTGTTCGGACGGGTGAAACAACGACGAAAAAAAGACAGCTACAACATTTGCGAGTCTCATGTCGTCCTCGTGTTCGTGACAGCGCCCATATGATTTTTGGTGATCTTGTGCGACACTTGAATTTTGAAGTTCGCAACGACAAAAGAATGTTCGATGGAAGGTGCTAACTGTCAGCAGTTGATCGGTTTTGTAAGTCTTGTAGGCGCAAAAGATTTGGTTCGAGTCTCTCAGTCCAACAAAAGACTTTTTCAATTGTTTTTCACCCTCTGTGTATATAATTTCTGTTCACCAGATATCATTCACGAATCTGAATCACTCAAAAATGGATCCCTCCTCCTCCTCGGTTTCGTCACCTCCGATCGGTGAAATCCCGACAGCCCTAATCTCCACCACCCTAACAGGGTCTGATTCTCTCTTACCCGCCAACTTCTGGGCCCAAGACGCCCTCCATCGTTTACAATTATCGCTTGTCTACGGAGCATTGTTTTCTGCGGCCATTCTGAATTTCTACCTGAGACGATGGGTGCCTTCGGATGTGAAAAGTGCCAGGGATTTTTCCTATTTTCTTGTTTTCCACCCCCTCTGCTGTATCCTCATCGTCCTGGCAGCAATGCGATGCATTTTTTGGAATGCAGTGCCGATAGTTTACAACGTGGATGGAAATAGGGATCCTAATTTCAATGGGGCATCAGACTCGGAGCCCCCATTCACAATGTCCGACTTCGAATGGCGGTGGTTTCATTCGAATTCCTGGGATGTTCACGCGTCAGCGCTTTACGTGGGCATGCAACTCTATTCTCTCGCAGTTTGTATCTATCTGAATCCTTTGCACGATCTACCGATATTTTTGCACCATGTTTTTTCGGTGTATTGCCAGGGATTGGCTCTGTTGACATCCAGAACCTGCTACTTCGCATCACTCTCATTGTTATGCGAAGTCACGAACATACCGTTGAATATCTTGTATATTTGTCAAGCGGAAGCGAAGGCAGTGCCAGTGGAGGACAAGTCAGAGAAGTCAGAGAAGTCTTCTTCCGGTGAGAAAGAGAAAGATGGAGTGTGCAAAGCCGATCCTGCTGTGGACCAGTCGAAAGATACAAAGTGCGACGAGAAACCGGCTAAAGAAAAGAAGAAGAAGCAGATTTGCAAATTTGCAAGCGATTTCCGAGAGAATTACCCGAGGTTGTATTTGTTGAATGGATTCTTCTTAGCGGCATCCTTCGTCCCCTTCCGTTTAATTCTATTCCCGTTTTATCTCTATCAGCAGATTTACGATGTCTGGTGGCATTTGCCTGAGTGTCGGGAATTGGTCAATGGCCATGCAGCTGCTGGTGTCACTGTATCGGAATCGGACATTGACAAAGTCCAGCATCTGCAGTGTCAACGTGATATCTATCTGTGGGACACGTACTATACGAGTTTGGAGTTGT
>Ga0099797_100212_pt1 | contig 38006 bp, 19 predicted proteins | sample Uncmet_Sort48C_1_FD_89871 | JGI IMG/M metagenome (GOLD analysis project Ga0099797, IMG submission 89871) | Marine eukaryotic communities from CALCOFI LINE 67, Pacific Ocean - C012_Sort48C_1 | ecosystem: Environmental > Aquatic > Marine > Oceanic | place: Pacific Ocean: Monterey Bay | collected... | reverse complement strand
TATTTGGTGTAGTTTTTCCAATTATTAGTTTGGAACCACGTTTACCACGTCGACTACCGGAATATCCACCTTTAAATGGAATGGCTAATACGTCAATATCCGTAATTTTCGTATCATCATATATAGCTAATTCATTACGTTTTACAAATACTTCATAAAACATATCTTTTGGATTTTTTCGTGAGATTACGGCTGCTTCGTATAAATGACGTCCTCCTCTACGATAATAGTTCATATTTGCACTTTCATGTAATACTTGTTGTGCTAATTCTTCAAGTGTCCATGTTGTTTCAACTTCACCATCACGTTTACCAATAATGTTATTCCCATTTAATACTTCTGCGCGTATTTTTTCCAATACTTTTGCTTTTTTACTTTCCAACGCTATCATTTCTTTATATGTTTCCATTTTTTTTTCAATAACTTGTAATTCACTATTGATAGTATATGTTAATTGTTCTTCATTTGTTCTGGTATTTGGTTGATCATTTGCGTTGACAAGCATGTGGTTGTTGTTGTTGTTTGGGGATAGGAAGAATAATATTGTTGCTAGGAGGGTGAGGTGGTATATTTTTTTGATCATGTTTGTTTGTATATTGTCGTTAATTGTTTGTTGTAGAGGGGTGATTTAGAGACCGTTATTTTTTTTTTTCAAAATTTGCCGAACTTGTTGGTTACTTTATGGAAAAAAAAAATGTTATTCAAAATGTAATTCTTTTGTATGTAAATGGATGTTGTTTGTTTGTTTGGAATGTTGAATCGAGAATGACAATATTAATAGAGTTGTATGTTACGATGGTTGTGTGATGTATTAATGTGGTCTTTTGTTAGGTTCTGTTTTCTGCATGTACTTTTCTGGTGTGTTTGTGTGTGTGTGTGTGAATTATAACGATTTATTATTCAAAAAATTTCAACTTTTTTTATTTTCATTGTGTTTGTGTTGTGCAGAAGGTGGATATATATAGGGTATTGTAGTTGGTAGTATATAAATATATAAATTAATATTATTATGTGCCTATACGCATCCCTTCCACTTGTTGATACCCGAAAGATCCCTTTTTTTTATATTGTTCTATAACATCTAATTGTGATTTCATATTATCACTAAGTTGATTATCATATAGGAACAATGTCTTTAATGTATTGTTTGTTTTTAATACATCAATAATACTTTGTATTCCACCATCATCAGTAATATTATTATTAGATAGGGTCAATGTCTTTAATGTATTGTTTGATTTTAATCCTTCACCAATACTTTGTACATTAGTAATATTATTACCAGATAGGGACAATCTCGTTAATGTATTGTTTGTTTTTAATCCTTCACCAATACTTTGTACATCAGTAATATTATTATTAAATAGGTACAATGTCTCTAATGTATTGTTTGTTTTTAATGCATCACCAATACTTTGTATATCAGTAATATTATCATCATCTAGGTTCAATTCCTTTAATGTATTGTTTGTTTTTAACAATTCACCAATAGCTAATATATCCTCATCCGTGAAATTATTTCTTCGCAAATCTACTTCCATCTTCCCATCAAATTTTTTTTCCCATTTCATATATGCAGCACTTTTTTTCTTGTTAAAACGGGGACGTAAAATTGCACCACTATTACTGTCTCTGTTATCTTTACCACCTCCATCTGTGATTTCTTCGTATCCCGGAGCTTTATTAGTGTTTACGACATGAGCTTCGCCTTTCTCTTGAACATCAGCTTGGTCTTCAACATTTTTATCATTTTTGAATTTCTTTTTCTTGCCCGGACAAAACATTTTATAAACATATTGTAACAATTTAGTAACTAATGGCTGGCAAAAGTTAATAATAATAATTGTAATGAAAGAGATAACAACAAATCGGCATGGTGCATATGACCACAAGGTAACAAGAAAACGAAACATGGCATATGGCCACCATGTACCAATGTCTTTTTCTTCTAAGTTTCGCTGCATATTATCAACATTTGGTGCATGATTGGATACATTTTGATTCTCACTTGGACTAGATGATAGATAAGTGAGAACAACACTAATACTGATAATAGCCGCAGCATTTATAGCCCTTGTCTTCCATCTATTCAGCTGCTGATTATAATTACGATTAAATTCTAAGGTAATCGGATCGTTTGGGTTGCTTTTTCTAAACCTTTTAAAATCTTCATCATCAAGTTTTCTTTTTTTGGTCTTATCATCTTTTTCCCGTTTCTCCGATTTTGTACGATTAACAACTAAAAATTGTACTTCATACATATAGTTTGGAAGGTTTTCATTACAAGCCATATTAACTACTTCATCATCGTATATTCGAAGATTACGATGAGCATGATTTTCAGGAACATCTCTACTAATTATACTTTTTCGATAAGCCTTCCGCTCGTCGTTTCTCTGTTTATCATAGATAGATGTTAAAGGTTTATATCGATTCTTAAAGAAAGTTAGTCTATAATGTTTATCCATGAACTCTATACCGTTAACTTTGTCATTGTTTACTTGATATTCTACATAATTAACATTGTTATCATGTGCATTTGCACGTTTTCTTAATTTCTGTATAACACTGTATGCTTCAATATATTTGCCCCACTTCTGTTCTACTTCATCACTACCCCTTTTTTTAGCATTTTTATATTCACGTTCATGCTCTTTCATGGTACAATTTCTTCGTAACAAACAATCTTTGCAGTATAGCCAGATATGGTCTGAAGTGTTATCAGAAGCAAAACGTGGCGCGCGGCACTCTTTACATAGGTTATTATCACGTTGTGTTGCAGTGGGTGTTAAACTTCCCGAGCTTGTTACCCTGGATGGAGAACCACCACTGTTTGACAAAGTTGCAACTTCATTAGATGTATTATTGCTATTGCTGACCATGGATTCCATCGTAAGATATTTGTTATGTCACTTTTTATCAGGATTTACGTAATATATATATATGTATCAATACAATTAGTAATTATATATTGATAATTTTTAAGTATACAACACGCAATAAATGTAATAATAAATAAATAAGAAATGACGTTTACACTATATATATGATAATATTTTTGTTCTGCATTATTTTAATCTTAGTTATATTCATCATTCATCATATATATATATGCTATAATGCTATAAATATAATAATAATAATAATAATAATAATAATAATAATTTGTGTCAACAACTTTTCCATACTGGTACCTGGTACCTGGTACCTGCCGGGCCTGGTATATGGTATAGCAAGTTGCTATACCATATATTAATATATAGGATTATACTCTTTTACCTGTGGTATTATGGCACTATATGGTTTTATCGATAATCTAATGCTATGTAGCTGATACAAAAATCATCAATAAAACTTGAAATAAAATACCCATTTTTATTGAGGAATTTATTGATCCTTAATGATTTTGCGAACACGTAATGCTATTTATATAGTATGTATAAACGTCCACTCAATAATTTAATGAAGAGCCGAATTTACAACATTTCAATTTCTCATTTAGCATCGTCATACCATTGAGAAACTAGCAATCCGCAACACACCTACAAAAATATATAGATAGATAGATAGATAGACAGATAGATAGATAGATAGATAAGAAATAAAACAATACAAAACAGAAACAAAAACAATAAACACTTACGTAATCATTAATTATCTATACCGTGGATATTAACACAATTGAAATTATTTATATATAGCAATTTTTAAAAGTTAAAAATGGAATTTAATATAAAATGTAAGTATCAATTATTTAGAAAATTACAACATCTAAAAAAAATTTTAAAATTCGAAATGGTTTGCTCAACACATATAGTTACTACATACGTATTTTTAACTGGGCATATATCAACGCGTATATCAATTAATTCAATTCAGTGCATCGTCTATACATCATACTGTCATATGGAATGGTATCTCCTCTTCGTTAGTTCATTAGGTCATTATTGGTTTTGGCATAAAACTCACATGAATTACACACAGCTTGTTGAAATACGGCATTGGTCTTTCTCTTCGGGTACGGTAAATAATAAATTTGTAGCCGAATCAATTTGTTATTGTTTTAAGTATAGCAGTTCCTATATAATAATATTTAGAAAAAAAAGTGAAGCCAAAACTAATATATATATATAATGTTCGTTAAAAAAGTGGGGAATAGATAAAAATGAATAAACAAAAGAAGTAGATGAACAATCGGTGAAGAAGATATCAAGAAATATAGTAACAGGTGATGTGATGCAATGAATTGAATGAATTTGGTATTATGCGTTTAAATGTGTTGATGGTTAATATCAATATGTATATATGTGTATGCTGGTTGTCTATGTGTCTTTCTTCTTCAATTATGTGTACAAACACATCAATATAATATATAATAACAACAAAAACACCTCTAACAACACGTCTTATATTTACAAACATGCAAACGGGTAGATGCCGGCTCGCAACAAAGTCGTAAGGAAGCTACCTCGAATGTAGTTAGGTTCGGAAGTGAAGAAATCGATTTAAGAACTTCACCTACAACAATAATAGCAATTAACAAGCGCCCAAACAATAAGGAAAGGCGCATCTCTAGAAGAAAAACAAGAGAAAGAAAAGCTAAGGCTAAACGCCATAAAGCAAACGAAAGACGTGCACGTCATCGTCGATTTTTAGCTAAACGCAAGCGCCATGGTAGGAAGAAGGCCACCAAAGGCGGCGACTTGCAACAGCGTCGAATTTCGTCAAATATAGTATATTTTGGAAAAGAAAGGGTGGATTTAAGAAGCCCAGCGAATGCTGAAGTCGCAACACATAAAGTATCTGAGGAAGAAGCAGTAGCTAAGGTAGCAGAGGAAGCAGCAGCTAAGGCAGAAGCAGAAGCAGCCGTTAAGGCAGAAGCAGAAGTAGCAGGAGCTAAGGCGGAAGCTATTAAACGCGCACACCGAAAATGCAAGCGCGAGAAGAAGCGCTTAAAGAAATATGCAAAAGCAGCTAAAGCAAAGGAGGAAGCAGCTAGGGCAAAAGAAGCGGCAGCTAAACGCAAAGCAGCGGTCGCCAGTTCAAAAAAGGCTAAGCGGAAGGCGGAAAATTCTTCAAAAAAGGCTCGGCGTAAGGAAGCTAAACGGAAGGCTGCAAAGAAGGCTGCAAAAGAAAGAAAATTAAGAGAGATAGATTCATATTTTGCAGTAGGTGATTTTTTTGATAATGTTGCTGTTCAATGGAAGGCTGCAGCAGCAGCTAAGGCAGAAGCAGAGGATTCATTATTTGCAGTAGGTGATTTTTTTGATAATGTTGCTGTTCAATGGAAGGCAGCTAAGGCAGAAGCAGAAGCAAAAGCAGCTAAAGCAACAGAGGAAGCATCAGCTAAGGAGTCAGAAGCAGAACGTGAAGCAGCAAGAAGAGATATAGAAATACGTAAAAAAATGCGTGCTCGTAGAAGAAGAAAGCGAGCCAAAGTTGGTAAAAAAAGGATCCAAAGAAAGAACAGTATTGTACCAACGAAGGCAGATCAATTGCGTGAAAAGTTTCGTACTAAATTAGCAAATGTTCGACAACAGCGAAGACAACAGTCTACTGTGTTCTTGAAAGGTGATAACGAGAACAACAGTAAAGTTGCCACAATACATCATGTCCCTGGCAAGCGTAATAGTTGTTTGGCAGAAGCAGTCTTGAAAACGCTGCCAAAAACAGCCAAGAGAAAGATGCTGCAAACATTGAAAGGTAAATATAATGTGGATAAAGACATCAAAAATTTGAATCCATACACGTTGAAACGTATTTTACGAAAGGAATTGGTCCCAGGGACAAAACTTTACATAGCTTTGCTTCAACATTTTACACCGGAAACGTTAGATGAGGTGCAGACTCGTGTGGAGAGGAATGAATGGGCCCAAGAAGCTGAAGCTGATATAATTGGCCTACTCTTATGTGTTAAGATAAAGGCATACATGCAGAATATTCAAGAGCATGAAAAAATGCATTATAAAATTATAGGCGATTTAAGCGCAAATCTGCAGTGCCATATATATAATCATAGCGTGAAAGATGCACATGGTGTTATTCGCCCAAATCATTTTTCTGCTTTAACAATTGTTAAATCTTACAATTATGGCCGAACATTCATAAATGATACGGTAGAAACAAGTTGCACGCCTATAGGTGGAGGAATTGTACCGAGACGCCAATCGTATGTCGACAATCGCCTCGTTCAAGTACACCAATTCTCTGGCGAGTTGTTAGTTGTTGGCGTGAATAATCGTGTAGATGATCAATCTCAATTTTTTTGTGAATGCGAAGATGCTGGGGAAGAAGCTATGGTTCGTCGTGCATTAGATGGGGAAGGAAGAAGGTGCCCTACTAATGTAACTGGAGGCCACATAGATCCACCAATTTTGGAGTTAAGTATAGAACCAGACCATCCTGGTCGTTTCTTAACACTACCGTTCGTGGGTGGTAACAACGCAAGTGAAACCATACCTCGTTTTATACGTATGGATGAAATCATTGAAATGATGTTAGAAGAGGACCGACAATTACATGTAACACCAATTTATGGTGGAGCATATAAAAAAACTACCACGCTAACGGAAACGTTACGTGTATCAGCTCGTGACATTTTTTTAACAAAAAAAATTTTTGCAAAAGAGGCATGTGTGCTCAAAAGCAATACACATGCGAGAAACCTTTGCATGGTGCAAGAGTTGGCAGAAGCAGCTGGTACCACCACTCTAATGGCAACGTTGCATAGGGTTGATACAAATGTGAAGATGAATGTTTGTGGTGGAATGGAAGCATGTGATAATATGTTACCAAAAATTAAACGCCTTAACCAAACTGATTGGATTCATGAAAGTAGTGATAATGAAGATGAGAGGAATGGTATTGCGAAAGAAAATGAAATGACACCAATACATGGTGGGGCAAAGAATTATACAGAATTTACCCCGTTCCAGAAATTATACGAAGGTACTTTTGGTAAAATTTTGATTGGTACAAACGCCGATACCAAGGAAAACATGATTGCAAAAATGTATCATGGTGCAATCATTAATTCAGACGAACGTCAAAGTATGGTTCGAAATGAAATTAACATATTGCACGCAACAGACCACCAAAACATTGTGAGATTCTACGGATATAAATATAGTAAATATGAAATCTATATATTCTTAGAATATTGCAATGGTGGAGATATGTTTGAACACGTTAAGACGAATGGTCGGATCGTTGAGAACGTAGCATATAACTTGCTAGATCAATTATTGAATGGTTTAAAATATTTGCACAACAAGAATATTGTGCACTTAGACATTAAACCAGAAAATGTTTTGATACACCACAAACTATGTGGCGATCGTATTGTCAAATTCGCCGATTTTGACACATCAAGATTCATCGAAGATGGCGAATTAGTGACATGTACACATGGTACAGCCGATTACGCTCCACCAGAAGTATTATTTACCGGTAATGCGGTTGACGGCAAACTGGTGGATATTTGGGGAATTGGAGTGGTATTCTTTTTTATGATTACGGGTAAATCGCCGTTTCGTTGTGATTCATTTGAAAGCGATCGTATGATTTATAAACGCATATCAAAAGGGGAATATGCAATGCCAAATAATGTTCCTCCATTCGCTGAACGATTAATTTCAAACATATTAGTTGTAGATCCGTTAAAACGCATTACTATTGATGATATCAAGCGTGATTTACAAATTCCGTTTGATATGCAAGTTGGTATTACAATGACGGAAGAGAATGCGCTTGTTGATTTTTTGATGGAAAATCATTTGTGTGATGTTGCTGTTGGTAATGAAGTTATTGAGGGCAAAGAAGCCGCTGGTATACACGTTCGTGTTTGTGCCACACAGTTATTTGGTGGCATGATTGTCAGTATAGAAGATCAACAGCTACGTGGGTGCGAAGATGCTGGAGAAGAAGCTATGCTTCGCCGTGCGTTAGATGGGGAAAAAAGACGGTGTCCTGCATGTCGCGTTTATGTGGTGCGACGAAATGGTTGTGATCATATCACGTGTATAAATTGTGGCACACATTTTTGCTATGTTTGTGGCACACATTTTTGCTATGTTTGTGGCACACGCCCATTTCGGCGTTCTATGTGCAACCATGTAAATGTTCAACCTCAACAACGGCAACCGCTGGCACAGCAAAGTACGGTAGAAGGTAGACTGGATGACGAAGCAAATGCTTTCACTATTCGTGCAACGCATTTGTGTGGAGGTATGATGCATACTTGTGGATGCAATGGACGAAAAAGGTTGCAGCCTTCAGGTGTTACTGCTATTGCTAAAACAGGTACGGAGGCACCTGAAAGAAAAGAATGTCGCATATGCCTTGAGAAATTTGAAAAAGGTTTTGATGTAAAAGATACATGCGATCATGGAATTATATGTTGCCCCCCATGCTTCAAAAAGCATGCTGAAACAACATTAATGGACAACAAGAAGTTTGTAAAACAAAACAAATTTCACATTAAATGCCCAGTTAATGGTTGTCAGACTATGCATTCTATGAAAGACATATTATCTTCGTGCCCTGATTTGGGCAGGAAGTTTAAAAAAAAACTTCATAAATTAAAAAAAACAAAAAAACAAATATCGTTGCCCAGTAAGATGAATCGAAAGATGAATCAAAAGATGAAAGTCCACGAATCAAAAAAATTGAATAGTGGATTTGTAGACCTTCCTTCGGGAATGGGCAAAGCTAGGGTATGCCCAGGTCAATGTGGTCACACCATGAAGCGATCAGAAGGTTGCGATCACATGACGTGCCCGAATTGTTTTTATGAATTTTGTTTCATTTGTGGTATTGAAACTTCCGATAGCCATCATTCGATGCATTGGAAAGGGTCAAACAAAAAATTTCGGAAGGAACAATATAAAATGAAACAAAAGCGAAAAAAAAATGACAGGAGAGAAACTCTTTTGGTCGGTGGAATGGCAATTGCGATGGTTGAAGAAGATGCAGGGGAAACGGATGTATCTGGTGCTAAAACACCACCACCAACACGACCGACACCCATATTTTATTGCAATTATAGTCGTGGAGTTGATTCAACTGAATTAACAAAACAACTAGAAGAAGAACTAACCAAACGTAATGTTGACACCACGCACCTTATAGGAGGAATGGAGCGCGATATTGCGTATGACGAAAATTGGGACGAAATTGAAACAGTAGTCCTGAATAATACAATTGCGAAGAAACATGAATTAATTGACTTGTGTGTCAGCAGCAGCCGACAAGGAAGATTAAACCGTCAACGCAATTTAATAAACAAAGCAAAGAAAGAAGAAAAAGCTTTAAAATCAAGTTTTGAAAACACTAAAAGGAAGCCACGAAAAAAATCTAGTGGTTCCCAAAAAGGTTTGAAAAAACAAAATAATATCAAGAAGGCCGCCCCCGTCGTTAAAATGCAAAGCGTTGTTATGACCAAGAAGTCCCAACCTACTTTCAATATTGCAAAAAAAGTAGACACCGCTTCAGAAGTACGTTTACCAAGTATGATAAACGAAGCTTTTGAAAATTATTTAAAACGTTGCTTGGTAAAACTACCTTGTAATTTTGGAAATAAAAATAAAGTTTATTTTCTAGCATATGCTATGAAAGTAGAAGGTGTGGAGTGGTTCGTGGACACAGAAAATGGCAATGCAACTTGGGATTGTGAATGGGCAACTATTACGAAAATTTTGGCTGGAAACGTCATAAATCCATATATCTTTGTAATCAAATATATAAAATCCGATGTATTGCCATCATTTGGCTGGCATGGCGACCCGACAAGCACCATGCAAGAAACATTGTTGGAAATATTACGTAATAATGATACTGAATACAATGACAACATCCATATTAAGATGACGTGTGGCGTGAATGACGAGTCTGGCAATGATGGAAGTGACCAGAATCATAATGACTCGGTCGACACCATGCTATTTGGTGGAATGGATTTTGAGACTGCTGAAGATCAAGGTGTTGGGTTAAAAAAAATAAATGGTGAAGAAGCTATTGATTGTAATGCTAACTTAAAGCAAGGCAATAAAGCGATGGGGGGAAATGCAGAAGTAGAAATGCCACAACCACCAAATATCAGTGAAGGTATGAATAATTTAAATCTACTTTCAACTCCCGAAGAAGACATTGGTTGTAATGCTCAATTGAAGGAGGGCAACAGTGACTGGGATGAGTGGGAAAATATAGAAACCCCACCACTGATAAAATTGACCTCAACCACTAATAAAAACACATGCTGTGAAGAAAAATCAATTCCAGTAAAAATAGAAGGGGAGTGGACGAACTCTCCAAGAATGATAAGAATTGAGGTCGACGACGGCATTAAAAATGTGTGTCTTAAGGAGATAAGTTTGTATTACAACGTTATTAGTTTTTTAGATATTCCTTCAATGGTAAATCTATACAAAACAGGTCTCATGACACAATTATCGGTGGAAGGTGGGAGATGTCATGACCCAGTAAAACCGAAGGGTATGATAGCTTATCCGTTTCAAGCCGATAAAAGATATTTCAATACGTTTAAGAACCTGTATTTCAAACGTAAACGATTTGTAGAGTTACTTGTCACTTACGGCTATGGTATAGGTGGTATGGAAGGATCATTTATAGGTGTATGCAGAGATGGAGACATGAATAAAGTCGAATTATTTGTGTATCTTCACAGTTGTCATACTTATTTTAACATTAATAATTACGAATATCAAGGTATGAGTATTCATGAGATGGTCAATACGTCATATCGTGATATGTATTACTCGGAGACAGCTCTAAGTGAAGCTGTGATCGTCGGTAATGTTGAAATTGTTGATCTTTTATTAAAGAAATACAATGCCGATCCAACCATGGTTGATATATATGGTTCGAACGCTATAAAGCATGCTATATGTAGCAATAGTTTGACAATTACAAAATTATTGTTAAAAGAAGCTTCTGTTCGAAAAAATATTAATTATGCAGACGATGACAATTGTACTGCATTAGACTATTGTTATAGAAGCGAGGATATCAATACGAGATTTCAAATGATTAATTTAATACAGGATGCTGGAGGTAAACGGGGCCATACGGTGTTGGAGATGTTGGATGTCAATCCAATTGATAATCATGAATTTGATTTTGAAATTGAACAAATCGAAGACTTCTTTGACGAGGACATTGGTAATGATGACATCATGGAGTTACCTCCTGCGATTTTCTTTTTCAAATGACCTAGAAAATAACATAATTCCTTCACACTTTCTGCTGTCATTGTATGGATAGGTGGATTATTAAATTTTAAAATTGTAATAAATTCATTGTATTGTTCAACAATTATTTTATTATTCATTTTGTAAAAATTATTAAAAAAAAAATTAATTTTAAAAATGTAAATTATTTCTGAAATGTATATCTTTTCCAAAAAAAAATAAAAACTTATCTGTACATCGGATGTACATCGTTTTTCAACTTTATACTATTTCCTGTCCACACACACACAAAAATAAAACAATTAGTGCAATGTTCTGATTACTATCTAACTCAAATTTTCTTCTTCAATGGATTTCTTTTTCTTTGCCATCCCGATAGTGTGATACACTTTCCGAATGGAATATCTGTCTTACCAAAGAAAAAATGTTGTAAAAAAAAGACTTTTTTTTTAGCACTTTATACTTTAACTTTATGTTGTTATTGTTGTTTTGAGTTGTTTTGGATAAAATATAACGTTAACATATCCGACAATACTGCTATTCAAGGAGGTGGAGGTCTATATATATATGGCCGAAGCGACCTAAATACGCCATCAAATGTTAATATTACAAAATCGATTATCACGAATAACAAACTCACAACAACCAGTGCAAGCAATCATTATGGTGGTGCCGCCTTATACCTCTATTATTATACCAACATCGTAATACGTGAACGACATTAATTTTGTTGGGAATAGATAAAAATGAGATCAAAACAGTATCATGCGATCTGCTACAAAGGCAGCGAAATTGGTACTAATAGATGAACAAGATCAGAATTATATTCATGATTTATACGATTATTCTGGACATCATGATGGATGGGGTGAAGACGGCGGCCAAATGAGACGGTAACAATTAGGTACGAAGTAAATAAAAATGAATACGGGCGGGATACTCTTCCATGCTTTTTGGTAAAAAATATTTTGCAATTATTTCTATATTCAGATATTAATAATACTCGTATGTGCATATAATAGTACTTCTTGTACTCATAAATCACACAAATAATAGTGATGGCGTGATGGCCACGGAAATCTCCGACGGCTACAATCCGTGGATTTTCTGGAATCCGTCGTCGGTTGTGAATTTTTTTGGCAAAATGGAAAACGCCGTTGTCGCCGTCATTTATAACTGTTTACTATAGAAATTGGCATAAAACTCCATACTAACACGGTTTATTTTTTAACAGGAATCTAGTTTAGACTGTTTACTATTAAAATTAAAAATAATAACTTAAATATAGGAATGGTATACTCAAATCATAAAAAACAATATGAAAAAAATCATGTAAATTGGCATGAAATTTAAAGGTTCCTAATAATTTTGTCATATATTAGCAGTAAATAGGCTTGATATTTTTTTCAATAGTAAACAGTTATAGTGACGGCGTCAAAAACGCCGTCAAACCGTGGTCGGTTGTGGATTTTTCCCAGATGCCGTGGTCGGGCGTGAATTGTTTTTCTTGCCGTGGCATTCTGCCTAAAATTAGGAAATCAGCCTATCAAATGACTTAACTTTGTACTTGAAAGGGAAATTAGAATAATTGGAAAAAAACTCATCAAGTCTCCAGTTCCTAGTTATTTGTACTTGAAAGGGTAATTAGAATACTGACATTCCTGTAGTTGCGTTTCCTTTTTTTCTTTTTTTTATGTATGGATTTAGATGGCTGGATTGCCAGATTGCCGAGATTGCCAGGTGCATTATTAAGTGTTAATATTATATATTTACTATTACATATTATAACTATTTTAACTATTATCTATTGCCAAAATTCCAAAAAGTATACAAAAGCTTAAAGCAAAAAGCTCAACAGAAAACAAAAAAGCACCAAAAAAAGAAGGGGCTTTTGCGCTTTTGCAAGTAAAAAGAGAGACAATATAAATATTGTGCTATTGGTTATGAATTGTATTTTCTATGGTGTACAATGGTAAAAAAATGTAGTATCGTAGTATCTAGTATCTAGTATCTAGTAGCTACATGATCATGTATTATATATTAGCGGTAAAATATCGGGTATAAGTTAACTAACGGTGCGCACTCCAACCATGTAATATTACATAGGGGTGACAAATATGATCATTAGCATATAACATTTTACACTTAAATATAACATTATATAAGTTGGACAAAGAAGACCATTTAATCACACCTACTGTCTCCAACTCTTCTTTGCGCCTTCCGGTTTTTTTTTTTTTCGGAATAGGTTATACAGTAGTAGCATAGTAATAGTATAGCAACGTAGCAACTACTTCTTCTTCTTTATTATTATTAACTTCAACTATTATTATTATTATTAATATATATAGACTAACTGATAACTGAATTGACCCCTTCATCTAAACACACACACACACACACACACACATCTATATATTTTTAGCTGATATATAATAGACTCATATCGTGCAATATGAGTTTGCAACTTACCGGCCGCGTGGAAACACCAATGGCGAAGCGTAAATACAAAATACCAAAAGCAAAAAAAAGAGAGAAAAAAAAAGATGTTAATGATGTTACAGTCGGTACATTATTAAAAACAAGTCATATACGTGAGACTGGTAAATTAATGGATTTATTAACAGACGCAATTTTACGACGTGTGAAGAAAAATTCAACAGGATTTGCTGATATATTTGGTAATTTTCACAAAGATCCTATGAATGGTACATCGTATATGAGCTATGATAGCTTTTGTAAAAGTTGTATCAATGTATTACGTCTACAGTTTACCAAAGCAGAATTAAAACAGTTGTTCAATGCAATAGATAAAGATAAAAATGGTAAGTATATAGTATATAAATAGTAACGATTCTGATGGATAACGTATCTCCTTAATGATCTCCTTAATTCAAGTATGTAAACTAACATAATATACCTGGTACATACACAAATATATCTAATAGGAAAACTTGATTTCCAAGAATTCTCAAATTTAATTGCATCACACCATACACATATATTACGTTCCATTGACCATCAAGCAAAAGGGCAGTTGCGTAAATCACAAGCACAAACATTGCAAAAATTACGCCAAAGAGGTGCAAAGACTGTATCTACTAAATCGAATGGACCCGTTCAATCAGGCCATGCGCATGGACATCGCTTGAATGTTGCAGAGCTTAAATTGCATTTAAAAGATGTTATTTGGGAAAAAACACAAGGCGATAAAAGTAGAATCAAACGTCTATTTAGAAACTTTCAAGATTCATTAGTACGAAATGGTATTACATTTCAAAGTTTCGTATATGGATTACAAACATGTGGTCTTCGTTCCATAACACAAGAAGAAGAATGGGCATTGTTCAATACGTGTGATAAAGATGGAAGTGGAATCATTAATTTAAAAGATTTCATCAAAGAATTTAGAACACAGAAAAAGCCGAAAAGCAAAACACATTCTACAGATTTATTTAAAAAAGAACTTGATAGATTTATTAGCAAAACGAAAGAACAACATGTTAATAACAAAATGAATATGAGTAAACGAAAAAGTAATCGTAAATCACAATATAAAGTATTTACTAAAAGTCCATCTAATATTTCATTAGAAGAAACAAAGACAAGATCAAATGCAAGTATGAGTAGAGGCAATAGTATCAGTAGTACTACATTGGATGGATCATTAGCTGGATCGATTGAAACGACTAGTAGTGCATATAAAACAAATCGTTCGTCCTACAAACCACGTGTATTTTCCATGCCAAAACTGAGTCGGGCATGGGATATCGACAAATCAGAATCATTGTATAGTGTTAAACAAGCACCATTTGGTAGTCGATGCATGTAGAAAAAAAACTACATGTGTCAGGAGAGAGAGAAAATGGAGGACGGAAATATATTATATGTGAAATGTAAATCTGAGGTTTATGTTTTTCATATAAAAACTATTCAATATATTATGGGTTCCATGTTTACAAAAGAAATTTAAAACGCAATTTTCATTATAAAGAAGTTAAAGTCTTCATAAATTTTCAATGTTTTATATTTATAATTTTATTTAAGTTTTTCTTTCTTAATATAGGATTTTCTTTTCTTTTTTCCTTTGTTATTAGTGTTATTTTTTGTCATTTCGCTATCACAAAAACATGCTTATTAACTGTGAATGAAAAATATTAAAACTGGATTTATGTACAATTAGTCTGGTACCAACTTATGGCTATATTTGATAGGCAAAAGTACAACATGTGTGTAATCTACTATGGAGTAGGATAAATGGCATTTTGATGAACAACAAATTTTTAATGTTAATTTTAGTCAGAATGGTCAAAAATGGGTCTAGGTACAGTATTGTCCTATTTATAGACTATAAGCTTTAAACAATATATAAAATCATGTGGGTGCATTCAATTTTTTTCTCGCTCTCTCTCATTACCTGGATTACTCATTACTCATTACTCATTAATCATTAATCTCGCCACACTATGCACTACACGCACGTTTATAAAATGAATATATTATTGACCACCTTCAATCTCTGCCTTTAAACGATCTAATAAAGGTGATTTAGCTGGTTTCTTACCAATTTCCAAACGTCTTAAATTTTCTTCTGTTAATCTACCTTCCAATTCTTCTGCTTGTAATTCTAACAAACTTTTACTAGTTTTTTGTTGTTTTGGTATCGCTCCCCATCCCATTTTCTTTGCAGGAGCTGCAGTTGCATTATCTTTCTTATTGTTATTGCTTTTTTTAACTTTTTTACTTTTATTAACATTGTTATTATTTTTGTTATTGTTACTATTATTGCTATTGCCATTTGTTTTTGCTGCTGTCTTATTCTCCGAGGATGAAGCAACATTATTGCCAGTAGAGGAAGATGATGAAGAAGTTTTGGTTGTTGGTGCGATGCCTAAATTAGCAGCTAAATTGCTTCCAAACATACTGTTACTACCATTGTCTTCCACACCTTCTTTTTTTGGTGGGTTCCAATGCCTTGCAACGTTGTCTCCAACGTTCAATTGAATGAAATTCTTTTTCAAATCTTGTAATAAATCCGACGTCAAACCATCCAAACTATCAATATCTTTTGCATGATCATCCCCAATAGCTTTGACAATATTGAATATTTCCATTGCTTTGTTGCTTAATGCACCGACGACACCTTCATCTTGCTCAATATATTGCGCCAATTGACTCTTTGTTCTTTCCAATTGTGAAACAACATTTGTTAATCCTAATGTTTTCATCGAAGCAATTTCCTCCGTCGTTTTCACAATTTTCTCTTTGTTTTCCTTCACACGTGTACGCATTAATGTCAAACATGTCAATTCCATTCGTGTATAACTCAATGCCGTGCGCAAAACATCATTTGAACTTTTGCTGATTGCATTGGCACCACCAGCTTTTTGCAATGCGTTTGCTAATCTGTCTTGCACTATCTTTGCACCTTCATTTCCATCTCTCGATTGTTTCGCTAATTCTTCATCGAATTCTCTGAAATCCTTTGCAATTTTAGATTGACTTTCCGCACGTCTTAAATGTACGGCCATTCCTTTGTGCTCGTTATCTAGTTTGGTCAATTTTGTTTCCATTTCCATATTGATGGTCTCTTTACGTGCAGTAACGCTTGATTTTGTACCATATAAAACATCTAATTCCCCTTGAACGCTTTCCAATTGTTGCATTAATTGTTTTTTCTTATCCTCCAATGTACTAATTGCATCATTAGCTTGTTTTTCCTCTTTTTCCAGTGGTTCGATTTTTGATTTATTTTCCGCACGCAATTTATTCAATTGTTTTTGTACTTCCTTTGCCTCTTCACCTTTTTGGTTGGATTCATTGATACGTTCAACGGACATGCCTAAAGATTCTAAAATTCGCGCATCGTTTTTTTCATTACGAGCGGAAACCATTTGATTCTTATTACCGACATTATTACGTGTATTGTTCAAATTTGCACTACCAACTGCCTTTGCTAACCTTGACGTATTTTTACGAATTAAATTACCTAAAACAATTCGTTCACATGCTAAATCACGTCTACGAAACATATTTGCAATATTTTCATCACCATTGTCGTTCCCAAACTCATCAGCAGCAACCACATTGGCTTGCATATGATCTTGTAATTTTTTCAAATCTTGTGGTATTGATTCTACTTCATCACCATATTGCATAAATTCACTTAAACGTGATGATAATAAATTGGAATATCGTTTCACAACTAAACGCCATTCATCCTTATCCAAACTTAAATCTTTCAATGCTGTGATAAATGATTTTAAATTAAACATGATCAATTTGCTTAACTTGTCTTTAAAGATGCATGATAATAATTTTGCCATTAAATTTATATCATTGGAAGATGATTGCTTTGTAGGTAAATAACGATCTGTTAAATAATTTTCCAACAATTGTGAAGCTGCTTTGCAACGAAACAATTCGATTAAATCATCTGGAAATTGCATACACCAACGTGTTAATACTTCCATGACGGTACTGCATGGTTTCATTTTAGTAGCTGCTTCTAAACGATCTGCAATACTCGGTTCTTTATCGTTGTTACTATTATCGTTTTGTTGTGTTTTTTTCGAATTATTATTATTCGAAACATTTTCCCAACCTTCATTATCAGCAGTATTGTTGTTGTTGTTGTTATTGCTTGATGAAGAAGAAGCTGCACGTACTTGTTGATGATTTGTTTTATTGTTGTTGCTGCTGCTGCTGCTGCTGCTGTTGCTATTATTACTTTTGTTATTACTATTGCTATTACTATTATTATCATCAACGTTGCTATTTTCTCCACTATCAACTGTTTTGCCATCAAGCTTTGCTTTTACACTTTCATAATCATCGTAACGTTCCCCACTTGTAAACATACTATCCAAACATTGATCAATTTTGGTAGAATCATATCCTTGTTTCATTAATTTTTGTTTCATTACAAATGCTGGGTTGTTGTTCAAGCCACCGTTGCTACTTTTATTCGCAGCATTTTTTTTATTCTTATCACTTGATTTCTTTGATTTCTTTCTTTTCTTTTTTTTTTTACTTGTCGTTGTAGTAGTAGTAGTAGTTGGATTTTTATTCCCTTCCTCTTCATCGTCAAATCCATAAAAAGCGTTATTGGTTGACATGATGTTTGTTATAGATGATGATAATTATGGTTGTAAAAATTAACTATTATATTTTCTTGGTACTTTAAAAAAAAATAAAGTCAATTAGCTCGGTATCTCTCTCTCTGTGTGTGTATTGATGTATATATTGTTATATATTATGGTATATTCAATATCATTCCTTGCCTTCTATTCCTCTGCCCTATGTTGCAACCAATTGATGAAGAAGGATATATATAGAAGTTATTATTGGTCAAGGGGAGAGTGTGGTGACTACGGAGGTGAAATTGCACATTTAATATCCGTATGGAGTGGATAACATTTAAATCTACACCATACCTGTAATATACTAGTAAATATCAATACAAATAAAATTTAACAAACTAGGAGATCCCAGAGATCAAAGGAGAGGTGGTGAGATACCCCACAATCGGAGGTGAAATGGCCCATATAATATACGTATGGAAAGTATAACAACAACGTTTACACCATATTGATAATATATTAGTAAATATCCATGCAAATAAAAATGAACACACAAGGAGATCAAAGGAGAGGTGGTGAGATTCCCTACAATCGGAGGTGAAATGGCTCATTTAATATGTGTATGGAAAGTATTACAAATACATTTACACCATACTGATAATATATTTGTACATATCCATGCAAATAAAAATTAATACACTAGGAGATCTTGGGAGATTCTGTGATCGGAGGTGAAATATGAAAATCCAACACATGATATCAGAAAATATTTCAGGTGAATCAATGATATCAAACTGTACTATTATAATTATAATACACTGCATTACAAAATTTACCATTTAGGTATATCTAGTTTTATATATATCCGAGAAAGTGTTCGATGTATTAATCCAATAATAACACTATTCACTATGGAAAAGGGATGAATATTGTATTTTTTTTTAGTGTCGTGAGTTTCCTATTGCCTTAAATCCATAATATATATTCAATTGTTGCTTGCATAAATAAAATAATTTAAGGAAATAGGAAAACGTTAATACTGAGAAAATCGAAACTCCCAGAAAGATGATACTACATTGATTCAAATACCAATTAGTCAATAATATAAATATAAAAAACATAAATATCCGAAATATGACATATTTCAACAATATAGTATATAAATAGTATTAAAACCAAGGTGAAGTATATTCGCAACGATAATGTAATACTTGCTATTATACGAAATAAAATACAATCTGATAGGATATAATTCGTGTGAATGGTATATACATCCTATTTTACAAAATCAATATTGGGTTGGAATTTTGACCATGTAATAGTAAATATATGCTATTTAACAAAATCAATAGTATACTCGTTTAAATCGGGACATATTACATATTTCTAATAGCATAAATACCAATAGTATTTCCTCGTTTTTTTGATCAACAACACAAGGGATCCAAGGATATTTTTTTTGTGTGGTTGGTGCTGTTGTCCGGCTGCCCGGCCCGGCCTTGTGGTGAAAATTTGAAGTGATTTCCTCCTCGATCCAAAATATATCGATAGTAGCTACAATGCAAATAGAAGGTATCACACGCCTAGAAAAATCTTTATTTTTAATTATATATTCAGGAAAACTTGTTTGGTATTTTGTAATCTGGATATACGTATTTATTTATTCTATGGTTATATGGTTTAAATGTATGAGGTGTGAGATGATACAGTATTATATTGTGTACGGAAATTCTTGATACGGTTCAAGTGTTCAAGTGGTATTGGGAAGATCTGTGCTCTGTGGGTTCTGGTTCTCTGTGTTCTGTGTGTCTGTGGTCTGTGGCTGTGTGGCTGTGGGCTGTGGCGCTGGTTGTTTTTGTATAATGGCAGTTGATGCAATCTTGCCACAAGCTTACCTCGAATTCTACTGTATTATTATTACACACGTCTTTATTTTACATCATAAGCAAATCTGACGTCATCATCTAAATCAAGCGGTGTGAGGCTAGCATGAACATAGCATAGCAACCTTCGAATTGCAGAGTTGCATTGTAGGGTTTTACCGTATTAAACTACTCAAACCGACTATTTCGAGTTGGATATGAATAATAATATCCGATAATTAATAATTATTGTTTGATATAATTACGTATATTTGATATTTATTGTTAGAGGGTAAAATTCCTGAAATGTTATCTATTTTTTACAGCGAAATCCATCGCATGCTAATGTAATTAAAATGTTCTCGTTTCCAATTAAGGATAAATATATACTACCTTCACCAAATCAATAGTACTTGTATTAAAGGCTTGCATTAGTATATATACATACCTTAAGTAAATATTCAAACATTATATCTATTCTATAGATTGTTGTATATATATATAAAAAGGGATCTCAATCAATTAATTTAGTAGTTCAATATATATATATATATATATAGAATCAAGAAAGACATTGTGAAAAAAGAAGTCTTTGAAATAGGACGGGAGTGGTGAAAATAAAAATAAAATATACTCTGAGAAAAAAAAATCAAAAAATATTATGGCATCATCATCATCATCATATAATAATTTAAAAAATAAGGACAATAATAATAATAATAATAACAACAATAATAATAAACAAACAACACGTAGGTCTACTGCAAATTCAATTTCTATATTAGATGAAACTGAAATATTATTTACTGAAAAAGAATTAGCAAAAGCAAATGGTGCTTTTTATTCACGATGTTGGAAACAATGTCCAACAAAATGTTTACCATTATGTTTACCATGTAACTGTTTATTACATCCATGTAGGAAAGCTGTATCCAAAGATAAAAATCGATATGAGGAAGGTACCTATTCGTTAGATTTAGTATATTTATTTCCACGTTTAATTATATGTGGTTTCCCTGCTGCTGGCATGGAACATATATGGAGAAACCCACGGTTGGAAGTTAAGCGATTTTTAGAAGAAAAGCATCCAGGTAATTATTTTATGTTTAATTTTTGTGTTGAACCAGGTCGTTGTTATCCACATGAAATTTTTAATAATCGTGTACAACGTTTTCCATATAAAGATCATAATGTACCGCATACAAAAGTATTATCGCGTTTTTTATTTACTGCGAAAAAATGGTTAGATGAGGATGAAAAACATGTAGTAGTATTGCATTGCAAAGCAGGGAAAGGCCGTGCTGGTATGATGTCCTGCGCATTGATGTTGCATATGGGATGGAAAGGAAATCCAAAAGAGGTATTGAATTATTACGATGATAAACGTGTATGGAGAAACAAAGCATTGACGGTACCATCACAAATACGATATGTCCATTATGCGCAAATGGTTAGTGAAAAAGTACAGGAAGGGTTGATATTGGAAGATTTAAATGGTACATTGGATTCCATTACCATTGGCCCGAAGGATACGGTATCGCCTATGAATATTAAAATCCATTTGCAAAACGATTGCATTGGAAATACGAAATTGTTGTACCATACGAAAGATAATAAAAATTTACATAATAATTTAAATGTAAAGACAAAAGGTAATATTAAAATCACATTGTTTTTACCAAATGGTAAGAAATGTGGACGTTTTTGGTTAAACATGGCATTTGAACCAGGGACAACAGTCACGTTTTACAAAAAAGATATCGATAAAATGTCAAAAGATTGTAAAAATCATAAACGTTTTCCAAAGGATTTATTTGTACGTATTGATTTTAAAAATATTGGCAATGCAATTGAAATGGGACAAGTCAATCCATTAATACAAAGTCAAATGAATAATATAAAAAAAAATAATAATAATAAGGAAGTTGTAAATAGTAATGTAAATGGATCAGCAAATGCATCATCATCACCACCACCAACAACAACAAGTAATAATGTGGAGAAAGAAGCAAATAATATAACTAACAAAAAGATAAATCCAGCGGAAGAAGGAGCGGTAGAGGTAAATGTTAGATTAGAACGTCTAAGTGCACCACAAACATTAACTCATACAACATTGACACGCCCAATGATTACTAAAAATATCATTACTACTAATAATAAGAAGAAATTACAACAATCCGAACCGAAAACACCAAAAGCATTGAAACAAATGAAGTGAGATTTGAACGAAAAGAATGATTTTTATTAGAGGTGTATAGGTTAAAATGAATGCTGGTGGAACTGCTCCGGGGATTATGTGTCTTGCAGTGCCGTTGTGGTACAATTTAGTAAAAACTGTAATAATTATAAATTATTGATGTGTGTATTTTATATCTCTATACAGTTTAAGTTCCCTGCTGCATATACCTTCTTCTTGTTGGTCATTAATCACGATTCCTCACACGCAAAATTGGATCGTAGGCCATGCTGTGTCCATGGTAGATATATGGGGTGTTATTTTCAATTTCGCATTTGGATTTGGAATATTCTCACACTGAGATGAAATTATTATTAAATTACAAATTAATTAATTTTTTAATAAAAACGTCGCGCTGGTGGATTTCGATGAAATATTAATAGTGACGCATTCTCTGGGCACCACGCCTGATAAAGTAATAAATATGAAAAATAATAAAAAATAATGCGGAGATTTCAAAATTACAAAATAAAATCAATTCTAGTTCTCAGTGTGAGTTAATTCCAAATCGAAATGCCAAATTGAAAATAACACCCCCTGTGTCTATGCTATTTGTTTTAAGCGTAGTACTATGCTAGCATATATCTACCATGGACACAGCATGGCCTACGATCCAATTTTGCGTGTGAGGAATCGTGATTAATGACCAACAAGAGCCTTGTTTGTTTGAGACGATCCTATATATATAGTTTTAAATGAATAGAGAGAGAGAGAGAGATACTAAGAAAACAAAACAGACATATATATATATATATATATAACATGGCATCTTTAACCACGAATGACGATGATGATACCGTTGTGGATCAGTTACAATCACTCGCAATAACAAGGCAACGTACAACCAACGCAGTGACGATTGAAGCGTTACAACAAAGACGGGCACCACCACCAATTAAGATTGGTATATTAGTTTTACCAGCTGGAGTGGAATCTGCATGCGGGATCCTGTTAAATATGTTTCAATATTTAGATATTAGAACATTATGTAATGTGAAACGATCTTCTTTAATACAACAATGTAGAAAAGCATTTGGATCAGATGATTTTGAACGTGTACGGGATGTAGCATTGAGTATTGATTATGAAGGTAGAAGAAGTATAAATGAGTTGAGACTTACACATCCAGCAAGAAGACTTTATTTATTAATTGAAAGATATAACACGGAGTTTCCATATGGTATACCTGAGTTTCCACATGGAGTTGAAGAAGATCATATACCAATACCTATCATATGTGCATGTGAACACAGACGTATGGATGATGTGCAATCATTTGTGAATCTTCATCCTTATCACAAGTATATTACTAATCGTGATATGAATGGCTACAGAGATGATATGACATTGAAAGATATGGTGAGTCAATTCGGTAGAAATAGTTGGGGTGGTGAATGTACACCTTTAATGATAGCTGCAGAGAACGTACATTTCCAACTAGTTCAATATTTGATTGAACAATGTGAAGCTGATCCTAATATTGCAGATAGTGATGGAGTGAATGCATTACATTTTGCAGCATGGAAGAACAGAACGACTACTGAGTTGATTGAATTGTTATTAGCTCATATGTCTCTTGATAGCATTAATAAGAAGGACGGGGGGGGATCCACTCCCCTGGACTGGGCATATCGTCGTAATGAAAGTCCACTTCGCCAAGAGATCATTGCACTTTTACGTTTAAAAGGTGGAATTGCAAATAAACATGATGAAAATGGTAATGAAATAGATGATGAAGACGATTAAATTTTGATTAAAAAAATTCTTTTATCTAAAATGTTTTTCTTGTTAAATAATTTTAAACAGGTGATATGTTTGACTAAAGTGATAAAATACATATAATTCCTTCCTCTCCCCTTTCATCTCTTTTCATCCGAACAAGTGTGTGCAAGGTGCTAAACTTAGCTGTTTTCGTGTGGAACCCCACAATGAGAATTCTCTGAGAATTTAAAATACAAATACACTAAATAGCACTAATATAGTTGAAAATAGGGTTTTAAATACTCAAATTTTGCAATATTTTCGAATTTGTCCAACTTTTACAATATCAGCCGGCTGTGATCCAGTCGTCCATATTTATTTTTTATTTTATTCAACTATGATACACTAATAACAAAGGAAAAAGAAAAGAAAAAGAAAAGAAAAAGAAAGAAAAAAGAGAGAGAGGAAAGGAAAAATTAAAAGTATAAAACAGTGAAAATTATGAAGACTTCTTAATGAAAATGCGTTTAAATTTCAAAAATTTTCTTAAACATCCCCCAACCATGGTGGGGAATGTTTAGCTCGGATCTAGTAGTCACAATGAAAATTATTTAAGTTTAGCACCTTGAGTGTGTGTGTGTTCGGTCCCTCTCCTTCTATATATGAGTCTTTGTTTGAATGAATGAATGTGATTAATATTTACTATATATACTAAGATGATAATATAGATAGAGATGCTAGCAGCAGGGAGGAAATATATATATATACCAATACATCACATTCTTCTTCTTTAAAGTCTGTAGTACAATTTGAAAATAAAAGAAAGAGCAACATTGTATTGTTCAAATATATATATTATTACATTTATATATTATTATTATATATTTTGGAAATTATAAATTAAAAATCACCACACCATCGACAAACAAATATTATATTATATAACAAACGAAAGTACAAATTACAAATTTATATAAAAACAAAACAGACATATATATATATACGTAACATGGCATCTTTAACCACAAATGACGATGATGATACCGTTTTGGACCAGTTACAATCACTCGCAATAACAAGGCAACGTACAACTAACGCAGTGACGATTGAAGCGTTGCAACAAAGACGGGCACCACCACCAATTAAGATTGGTATATTAGTTTTACCAGCTGGAGTGGAATCTGCATGCGGGATCCTGTTAAATATGTTTCAATATTTAGATATTAGAACATTGTGTAATGTGAAACGATCTTCTTTAATACAACAATGTAGAAAAGCATTTGGATCAGATGATTTTGAACGTGTACGGGATGTAGCATTGAGTATTGATTATGAAGGTAGAAGAAGTATAAATGAGTTGAGACTTACACATCCAGCAAGAAGACTTTATTTATTAATTGAAAGATATAAACGAGAGTTTCCACGTGGTAAATATAAAAGAGATAATATACCAATACCTATCATATGTGCATGTGAATACGGACGTATGGATGATGTGCAATCATTTGTGAATCTTCATCCTTATCACAAGTATATTACCAATCGTGATGCGAATGGCTACAGAGATGAGATGACATTGAAAGAGATGGTGAATCAATTCGGTATCGATAGTGAAGGTGGTGCATTAGAATGTACACCTTTAATCATAGCTGTAACATGTGAACATTTCCAAGTAGTTCAATATTTAATTGAGCAAGGTGAAGCTGATCCTAATATTACAGATAGTGATGAGCAGAATGCATTATATTATGCAGCAATTCATAACAGAAAGAATACTGAGGTGACTCAACTGTTATTGGAGCATATATCTCTTGATACTATTAATAAGAAGCAGTCCGGGGGATGCACTCCCCTGGACTGTGCATATTTTAATCGTGGTCCAATTCGTCTACAGATCGCTGCACTTTTACGTTTAAAAGGTGGAAAATCAAATTGGTTTGATGCAAATGGTATAATGGTAGGAGATGGTAATGGTGATTTAAATCATTGAAAAAAATGTTTTTGTTGATTTTGTTGATTAAAGAGTTTACTAAAAAAACATAAAATATATCTTATGTACACACATGTATTTATACAGATCCATTTTGTCTCAGGAGTCTTCTCGGTGTTCACCTTCCTCTATCACATCGCGGCCATATTTATATTGACTAAGTCTTCTTTTTGTTGTTGAATGGCCTTTAATATAATATAGATAGATATGATATAGCAAGGGGGAGAGAGGGGGAATACATGTATATATAGATAGATAGATCATTCTTCTTCTTCTTTTAGTGACTTTGTAGTAGAACTAAAATTTATAAGAGAAATCAACATTGTATTCTACAACAATATATATATATATACAGGATTTGGAAATTGTAATACACATTAACATTCATAAAATTAATACAATTTATATTATATATATCCTTTATATATAAAGAAATTACCAAATTACAAATTTAAATTAAAAAAGCAAAAAAAACATGTCGGTTGATCGTACAACACGTGGTAATATGTGGAAGCCAAAACCATCATTTACAAAGACATATCCAAATGGACAACCAAAGCCATTTTCACCACGACGTATTGCATTATCGCGTGGGGTATTTGCTCATAATTATATCCATACCAATCTTAAACGACATGATATTAATACAACAATAAATAATCGAACTGATAATGTTACGTTGAAATCGTATGTTGATTTAGCAGATGCATATGCATCAATTGTAAGTAGACATCTCCTACGAAAAAAACTTGACGCAATAAACTAACACTATGACATACATACATACATATCCATACATAGGGACAATATGAAATAGCAGAGGAAAAATATCGTAGTGCATTAACTGCATATGATGGATCAATTCATACAGCATCCATCATTTCACGTTGTTTATGTGGAATGGGAGCTGTTTGTACAGATACAAGTAGATTTGATGAAGCAAAACAATATTTATTATTAGGATTAAAATTTTTAACAGCTGCGACTGAAACTGCTACAAATGCAAAAATAGCACGTGAACAAATGGAAGAAACCATGATGATGAAGAACACATCATCGTCATCATCAACAACAACAACAACCAATGTCGATGTTGCTACTGCTAATAATGTGAATGATATCATGGAAAATATAAATAAAGATTTAGATGATTGGAAATTTGCTGATTTAATGAAAGCACGTACATATGGACATATGGCTGAATTATGTCGTGCAGAAGGTAATATATCTGGATTAATATTATATTTAAATAAAGCTATTGATACGATGTCCATGTTAGAAAATGGCAATGAATTAGAAGCATATGCAGGTGAATTAGGTAATGAATTATTACAATTTTATTATCAATTAGGTACTATTTACATCAATCAAGGTTTATGGAATCATGTTATAATTACATATGAATCTGCATTAGAAGTTGTAAAGAAACAATTAGGTACCGATAGTGTTGAATGTGCGGAATGTTATTTACAAATTGGACGTGCATTGGAGGAAATTGATATAGAAAACAAAAACCATTTCAATGTAAAACGTAGTTGTAAAGTACTGCATCATGCTGGTAAAATATTTGAAAAGCAATTTGGTAAAGGGCATATACGTACAGCTGCATGTTATGAAAAATTAGCAAAATTAACAGCAGCAGGTAATGAAACAGATTTAGATTTAGCGGCATATTATAGTAAAAAAGCATTAGATTCCGCAGAAGCTGCATTATTATTAGATCCATACAGTGAACAAAGTAGTATTGTATTATCACGATGTATTACACGATATGCAAATATTAAATTTAAACGTGGCCAACCATGTAGTGCATGTGCATTGGGAAGCGAAGCAAGTATGTCCTTACGATATGCACAACCGGAAAATAATATTGAACATTCAAAGATATTTGCAAATAATGCAAGGATGTGGAGTGAATTGCCAAAATTCAATTATTATCCAGCAAAACCGTGAGGAGAGTGTGGAGTGTGGAGAGTAAGAGAAGGGGGTAGAAGTGCGGAGAGTTATTATCAACCACCATCCCCAGGCATATTTAAGATTTGAGAGATGGAGAAAAAGGTTGAGAGGAGGTATTAATTGTTAAAATTCGAAACTAAAAATCTAATGAATAATAACATTTTTAACTGCTTTAATGAAATTGTTTTTTACACTGCTTGCACGCTTGCACTGACTGCTACACTAAAAAGAAAAATTCGTACGCGCTCTCGTGTACACAATGTCATATGTGGCCTCTATGATTGTTCCGTCTTAGTCATGCACACATTTATCTACAATCATTCAAATAACAATATAAATTCCATGTTTAATAAAATCTCTCTCAAGTCTTGCATGTATATGGGTTTTATATTTAATTACCCTCTTTGAACATAAACAAGTCCATCATTGATCATTTTTTACATTGTATTGTATGATTGAATTCACTTTTTTAATATAAGATATATAATGTGGCATGTACATTGTATATAACATCATATAACATTTCTGTTTATTGATTAATTAATTAATTGCATCCTTCTGGTTTATTACTACCTTGATATAAACTACATACATGTGATAGTAATTGCGACGGATCTTCCATTGGTTTCCCATTTACAATTACCCATGGTGTTCCAATTTTAGATGTACCTAATTTGATTGTTTCCATTGCATTAAATTGATCTACACGATGCCCTTCGGTACCAGATTCACATTGGTTTAAAATATTTGCATCAATATCAACTGCTTTTGCACATTCATCAACAGCACTTCGTGCTGCATTATTCATACCTTCAAAACATATTAGAAAATCTAAATATTTCGTTGGATAATGTTTTATTGCACAACCTTCCAAACGATTTGCCCAACATTCATCCACTCCATGTTGACATAATATTTCACCATTAAAACAATTTGTTTCATTTTCGTTGATGTTGTTAGAATTTTCACTACATTTATTTATCCAACAATCCATTCCTTTCTCTTTATCAAAATTAGGTGTATTGCATACATTGTAATATGCATTACCCCACGGATAAAATGTGAAATTCATAATGTCCAACACACCTTCTGCATTGATTGTCTCGTTTAATCCACCAGCGACAAAATTGTCGCATTCTGGTCATAATGCTTCTCCATAAAATTGGACTTGTACTAAATCCTCATTATTATTATTTAATGTTGTCATTGCAAATGATGTATTAATAATAATACAACAATATGTTGCAAGAACAATATTTTGGCATATATTATATTTCATGGCTGTTGTATTCTCAATTTATTAGATGTATTATACGATAAAATCTAACAAAAAATAGTTCGATTGTGTCTGTTTTTCTTTTTTTTTATATTTGTGCCTCTATCCTCTATCCCGCCGCCTATATACTATATCAACAAGTTTTGTTTATGGAAAAAAATGCAACTTTAACTTTTATATATTTTTGAATAACAAAACTGTATATAAACAGCAAGGATATATATATATATATATATATAATTGAAATTTTGAAAACATACCAGACATATAATACAAGATAATTCTGACATATATATCTACTTACATTAAAAGTACATTCACGATATATACATACATATACATATATATATATATCTAAAGACAGAGATGTATAGTGATTTAGATAATGCTCATGAAGGACAATCATTACATAATGGTTCACCTTATAATAATAATAACGGCATGAATCCAAATTTTCCAACAAATAAATTATTTTTTGGAATGAAAAAAACTGCTATGGTGAAATATGTATGGACGTGGAATACTGGAATGTTATTGCCATTTTTTATTAGTGGATGTGCTACTGCAGGTGGAGAATTTCCAGGTGGTGTAGTATTTTCGTTTATATTTGTTACCTTCATTGCAATTGCAGTATCACTATTTGGCTATCAAATTATGTTAAAGCCAGAATTTCGAAGTGATGAAAGATATGGCATGTTATTAGCATCTGTATTTTTTATGACTATGTTCTCATTTAATGAAGCTGTTGATGCTGGGAGTTTTAATAGAAATTTTTACCAATTGCTTGGGGTCAATCTGCCAGCTGTACGTGCAACAATAGCATTTGCTGTGTTTTTATTTCTTGGATATTTAGTAGCATTATTTATGCTATACAATTGGAAAGAGGAACTAGAATGGAATGGATCTTCTTCACGTAATCTATCAGATCTAGGAAGATCCTTTGATTCAATAAATATCGATGCTGGTGATAATGAACGTAACATATCCGTACCAGATATGAATCCTAATAACAATATCAACAACAGAAGCCAAGCTGTTGGTAATAACAATGTTGCAAATGATGAATATTTAGAAACCGAGCTGTAAATGATAATCTATGCATAAAAAAAAAAACCAAAATTATAGAAATGAAATCAATTGTCCATATCTCTATCTATATAAGAATACTGGATACTGGATACTGGATACTGTGTTACTTTGTGAGATGTGAGAGATACATGTATAAATAATACGCTGCTGAAACTGCTGAGATTAAAAGAAATGGAATATAATATTTTAAATATAAAATGAGATATCTAACTCTAACACAGAAACATTAAAAATATAATCCATAAAATTTTAGATTTTAGAGCGTTTAATACACGTTTAAAATACAACTCATAAAGTCCACTAAAGTCACACTCTCCTCCTCTCTTCAAATCTTCATAACACATATATACACTTCAACACATTTTTCTCTCAAATTTCTTATAATTTCTTTTGGAATCCTTATTTTTTTTCTAATTGGATACAGCAGAAGATAATAAAAAATGTTTTAAATCCATTGTCATGATGTCAAATCCTTCAACAATTGGGTCATGAAATAAAAACCCTATAATTGGTGCTAAAGGTCCAGAATTTATATCATAATGTCGTATTAAAATATCATTATTTTTTCGTCTTTTAACTTCCATACATCTTCTGGTTTTTAAAATATATGGTTGTAATTGCATAGGAACCATTTGATAGGCCCAACAAATTCGTGAATTTTGTGTGATTTCTAAAAATTCAAAATTTAATATCATATTATTTTTGATATTTGTAAATGGAACACGTAAATTGACTTTTAATATAGCACTATCGCCGGCAACAACTACTGCTGATGCAGTATTTTCAGCACTACTACTACTACTACTACCACTACTGATGCTACTACCATCATCATCATTATTCCCATCCTTAATGACATGTACGTCATATGTAAATGTATTCCAATGTTTGTAATTTGGAAAGTCATACATCACCTCATAAACTTTCTCCAAAGTCATTGTATTGCGGTCATCTATACCAATTACAGTCCATTTGGTATGGATATTGATTTCATATGGCATCAACAATTTAATATATATAAACAGAAAGAGAAAAAAATAAAAAAATCTCTTAAAACGTTTTTCTCTTCCTATGATTGGTGGGATCAATTCTTCAGTAGGTGATGAATATTCTTTTGGATCATATTGATTCGGTCCATTTGGAAAATCTGGATTTCGCAAATAATAATCAAGTGTACGATCAAATGCTACTTGTTTTGAATACAATGGTACATAATTTAAATCTTTACGAGATGCAGATCCAGTGGCAGAAAAACTTAAACATGTACCTTGAACAGCTTCACGTGTAAATAATAATTGTTTTGTGCCTAAATTACATATTTGTAATATATTATTAATCGTTTCAACTGTCGCAGCTATTGGATACATTAATAAATATGGTAAACCAATTGTTGGAACTACATGTCCTTTTGCTTTTAAATACGGCTCACTGAAACGAAAAAAATTTGTTACCGGTGTATCATCAACAGCAAAATAAATTTTACCATTTGATTTATATGGATTTGTTATTAATGTTTTTAATGCACACATATGAACATGTGCTACATTACCAGCATAACATCGTTGAAAAATAGATTCTCCTAATCCAATTTTAAAATGATTCATCGACCCAGCCTCTTTCGCAGCAGTTAACTCTGCAGATATATGATATAAACTACGTTCACCATATATACCGGGTGGACGTACTACACATATGTTCATTCCTAGTTGCACATTTGCCTTTTGCAAACATAATTTTTCAGCTTTTGTTTTACTTTTTACATATAAGGAATGTTGTGATTTTTCTGCATATGGTGCAGATTCATCTGCATTTAATAATCCTGGCAGTGTATCTGGTAAAACAACATCTAAACTGGAAGTATAAATAAAACTTTTCACACCAGCTTTTGTTGCTTCATTTAAAATATATTTCGTCCCTTCTACGTTGACATTCCATATAACATGTTTCGGTACGTTCCCGAAATCAACTACACTACAAGCATGTATTACAGCATCGCAACCTTTCACAGCTTTTTTTATATCATTTACTTTGGTCATATCACCTACAATATGTTTTAATTTTATGCCACGATTTAATTTATTACTTTTCTTTTCAAACTTTAAATCTCCAAGGCGTATAAATGTATTAATATCAAAAACACGTACTTCGGTTACATTTAACTCATTTGCTATTTTCCCTGTTAATAACTGTTCAACAATATGACAACCTAACATACCAGATGCACCTGTAACTAATATTGTTCTTCCATTTTTCATCATAATATTGTCATCATTGTTTTCGATGATTACTTGTTCATCTTTTTTGTTGTTGTTGTTGGTTTGTTTGTTTTTTGGTGTTTTTACACGTTTTCTCGGCATAATGATTGTAATATATTCGAATAGATAGAAGAATCGAACGGCGTGGTATATTGTTGGTAACTACAATGGTTGTAGAATGATAATTAGGTATGAACAAAAATGAAAAATAAAGAAATTCTTAAATTCTTAAAATCTTATAGCAGCAATAATAAAATGATAAAAAATGACAATTGAGCAATGTTAATGATGTATCGATATGCACATATAATGTAAAATAATATATAACAATATCAAAAAATTAATAAATTCACTAATAATAATAATAACAGCAGTATCAATGATCACAATATTGTTCACTAATAATCTGATATATACATATTAACATACCAATCTACCAATCAAACAAGCTTATATACATATTAATTATAAATTACATCCGAAAACCCGTCCGTAATTCAATTTCGGAGTCGATCGGAGGTGAAAAATTGGCCCATCTAATACACGTATGGAAGCATTTACAAATATATATAACCCATACGGGTAATATATTAGTAAATGTCCATACAAATATCCATATCCTCCTAGAGATTCCTGATATTCCTCCTCCTGCCTCCTGATATTTCTATACAAAAAAGATCATCCAATTATTTTCTATTTCGTTCCAATTTATTAAAGATTAAGGGAAACATTTATCCTAACCGACACTGTTATATTAATTCATACGAAACTTTTAAATATATAATTTAATAAAGTCCTTAAAAAAGCAATATGTTTAATATATATGTTTTAATTCATTTATTTATGATGCATATTGCATGCATATAGTTCTTATGAAGTCGGACATAGAAAGAGACTCTTTATATAGTTACAACGTTGAAACATCAATATTTGACATATATTATCCTCCTTTTTTTTCTTTCTTGTAGGAACACGATATCCATACTTACTATTATTAAATACATAGTATAGCTTAACAATTGTAGTAAACAATTCAAAAGTATTATATCTTTTAAATATATATATATAGTGATTTAGTCATCATTTTTTTCAGGAATAAATTTCAAAATTGCACAATAGAAAATAATATATTACCAAACATGAATATATTTATCATATTAACAATAATAACAATCATTTCTCTCCAACAAATCGAAGCCTTTGACGTAGCGACAGTAAAATGGGGAAAAGAACCAATAAAAGTTAGCAGCACTGGACCAGACTCCACATTACCTAATTTTTTTTTCATGGCTGGTGGAGAGGAAGGTGGAAGTATGTTTGATGGGTACGGGTATACCGGTGGTAAAGGGAATCCATCCCCATATGTACCACCTGATGGTTGTCCTGATGAAATATTTGAAAATACAATGAAAGATGAGCGAGTGCCACAACTCCCATGGGCATTACAAGAATCATGGGGATGTGAAAGGAAACCAACGGAAGTCGATGCTATTATAATTGAAAATGATTATTTACGTGCTGCAGTTACACCTCAATGGGGTGGAAAAATTTGGAGTTTATATAATAAAAAATTGAAACGACAAGTATTTTACAATAACCCGGCACATCAACCAGATAACATTGGATATAGAAAAGCATGGACATCTGGTGGATGTGAATGGAATTGGGCACCTGGAAAGATTGGACATTCCGTGTTTACGGAATCACCAGTCTATACAGCTATCATTCCAAGTGACAAAGGTAATATAACACGTGTATGGGAATATGATCGACAAAATAATACCGTATGGTCCGTTGATATTTTAATTATTGATGATGTTTTATTTGCACATCCAAAAATACGAAATCCAACCGATGTAGAAATTCCAGGTTATTGGTGGACATGCGTTGCTATGCCAGTAACGGATAATACACGTATAATTACACCAGCGGAAGCAAGTTTAACACCATGCACACCATGGCCTGCAGGTGCATGGACTAATCCAAATACTACATTTCGTGGAAGTAGTCTTGGTACATGCAGGGAGGAAGATACGTGTGCATGGCAACAAGATATGTCATGGCTTGGTAATATTCCACATCCACATGATTTTTTCATGATGATTTCACCAGAAAAAGTACCATACATCACACATGTTACCGATGATGGTTTTGCAACCATTCATTCCCATCCAAAAAAAATGAAAGGAACGAAATTTTTCACCTGGGGACAATCTGGAATGGGCGCATTTCAACAAGATTTCATGTCTGCATCTGATTATGAAAATCCAAAATGTGATAAACCATATTATGATCCATATTGCGAACATTATGAACATGAAGGCCGTTATACGGAATTGCAGATTGGACCGGCACCATCACAAATGCATACATTTCCAATTGCTAAAAATTCATCTTATGAATGGACGGAATGGTTTAAATCATGGAATAATGGAGATATGAGTAAACTTCATTCATCACATTATAACGATGCGGTTGATGAGGTCAATAAATGGATGGATTCAAAAGAAGGAATGTCGCAAACTGAATTGGATGAAATTGACCAATTTATGGAGCAAATGGCTGATGTGAAACCTTTGAAAGAAAATATTGTCTATGAAGGTATGCCATGGGGTGGTTTGCGTGAAAAATTAGTTGGCCAACCAATCATTGCAAGTGGTGCAACGCCATTTTTCCCACCAAAATATACAGAGGAAACACGTTGTTGGTTAGATTTAATCGTTAATGGTACATTTAGTGAAGAGACGCTACAATTAAACCCAATTAATTTTGAAATAAGTGATGAATGGGTTGCATTACTACAAAAATCTATTGCAAATGGACATTCAACATGGTTGCATTATTTATTTTTAGGTACAGTTGATTTGGAAAAAGGAAATGCCAAACGTGCACGAGAGCTATTCATTAAATCATTTACGTTAAAAAAAAGTGTTCATGGTGCAAGAAATCTTGCAATATTTTCAAGTACAAAAACTGAAGCGATTGATTATTACAAACAGGCATGGGATATATGGAAAACTCTGGATCCAAACGTTGATGTTGTAGTAGAACGATTAGGTGCAGATCTTACTAGTGAATTTGCAGGTTGGTTAGTTGGAAATGAAGAATGGGCGGAATTAAATGCACTGTTGAACGATATAAAATCGAATGGTATCTCTTCATCAATGAAAGAGAATTTTTTAAACCAAGATAAATTATTGCATGCACAAGCTTGTATAGCAAATCAAAATAAAGATTATGATACAGCAATTAAAATCTTAACCAAAAATTGCTTTCCTACATATGGATCGTTAAGAAATGACTTGATTCAATTATGGTTTGAAGCCAATGTCATAAAAGCAGAAACAAAGAAAGGCAGTTCATTGTCCGTATTAGAAACTGTACATTTAAGAAGAGAACTTGGATGTGGTGGTGATTCCGAAACAACTTTATCCTATAAAAATAATTGTATCAGGGGTCCACCGAATCTAGGATATGCTTATGGTCGTCTATGATCTAAATTTGATACTCCCTGTGCGTATGAAAACACTGTATATACTTCGTATTTATGTACGATCTTCGTAATTTTTTGTGTGTGAATGTAGTGTGTGAAAATGTGTGTGAACAAAGTGGCGAATGAAGTAATGAAGTCATGAAGGGCTATAAAGTTATGTATGAAACACGAAATAATTAAAAAATACACGTGAGTACGTTTCGTATTACGTTTAAAATACGAGTACTCTTTTTATATCATACGAATTCGTAGGTGTAAATGTGAAAGAGAGAAAAAGAGAAAAGAGGAGGAGAGTTAAAATGGGTGAAAAATGGTAAAACATGATGTGTGTGTGTGTGTTTTGTGTTATCATTATGATATGCATATATGCATAATCTGCATAAAAAAATTAAAAGATATAACGTTTTTCATTCTCAGTTCTCAGGTATAAAAAATTATTTTTTTTAATTTTTTAATATAATATTTTCATACTTTTCATTATTAGACATATGCATATGCATATATTTAATAAAAATATTAAAAATACTCGTATCATTCCCTTAATATATATTGTAATATATACCCCCGAGAAAACACTATTTTTTATTTTATATTTGTGTGGCTACTGGCTATTAAAATCACGTGGTTCATTTTGTTCGATGCCTTTCAATACTTGAAGTACATCATTATATTCAATTGATGAGACTTCGACATTAAAGTTTAGATTTGTCAACGACTGCCATTCGAATACACTAGATTGCTTTTCATTTGCTCGAGAGTCGGTGTTATACCATAGATTATCAATATTTTCTAAATTTACCCCACCACTCCTAGCTTTATGTGCAACATTTAATGTTGCTAAGAAAAAATGTTGCCAATTGTCAGTATGCAATGCCAGAATGTTTTCCTTACACATTCGTCTTATTAATGCTAAACATGTCACAGCACTATAAGCTGCTGGATTCCCAGTCTCTTGTAAAAATTTCAAAAATGAATATACTCTTTGAAATGATGGAATATGGCTTCCAAATGACGAGTTCACATTTCTACCATTTGTTAAATACTGCATGTCATCTGTCATTTTAAACTGTCGATATGCGGTGATACGAGCCAAATTATTTGGATCTTGTAGCATATCATAATAACAAACTGCAACAGCATACCAAAAATGATCAGAGCCTGTATCTCTTGCGTTTGCAGGCCTTACCAAAGCTCCTTCGTCGCCCACAACAACTAATGTTGCTGTATTTGTCGATAATGCTTCGCTATCGGTCGTTAAACGACTTGGTCGCAGCGAAGTGAGTCTTTCCTCGGTAAAAAAAATCAATTTTTCGTACCACGCCTCAAACCTTTTCAAACTTTCTGGGCAAAGCCAAATGCTTTCAAATCCGAAATTAATTTCAAATCCATTATGTGGTAAATGCGTGTGTGGATAAATTCTCAGAAACTTTGCTTTTTTTAACTCCGCAATTAACTCGGGATAAGCAGAACCAGAATTGAAAGCAATGCGGCTCTCGTATTGTTTTAACTGGCCATTTTCAAATAGTACAAAATAATGCCGCTTGAAGATGTGACTGGTAGTAGACTGTTTTCTAGATGGGTTTGAGTGCTGGCGTATCATCCACCCTTCAACAATGCTACGTTTTTTAGATCGGCTTCCCTTAATTTTGCGCTTTCGGTTTATCGTGCGAGTCTTTTTCTGTCTTTGACTCCCCAAAATATTATTACCAAATGCTTTAGAACGCCATGGGCTCGAAGAAACATTATTACGAGCATTTCCACGTTCAAATCTATTCATACCAGAGCTATTAGCAAGACTATTATCAAAACTTTTTGTTTCAATCGACGGAACATTCATCATGAGACTATATGCCCCT
>Ga0099797_100211_pt1 | contig 38154 bp, 19 predicted proteins | sample Uncmet_Sort48C_1_FD_89871 | JGI IMG/M metagenome (GOLD analysis project Ga0099797, IMG submission 89871) | Marine eukaryotic communities from CALCOFI LINE 67, Pacific Ocean - C012_Sort48C_1 | ecosystem: Environmental > Aquatic > Marine > Oceanic | place: Pacific Ocean: Monterey Bay | collected... | reverse complement strand
AAGATGAAATATCTACAATATAATAATAGATGTGTTTGTAGCGATATTTAATTCTATGTATACATGATAATAACAAATATACGGGATACTTTGTTTTAAGGATTGACACACTTCTTGTGATTATTGATTATTTGTTTTATTTTACTGTATTAATATTCTTACTACATTACAGCAGTATTATAGTACTGTTATTATTATTGTTATGATAATAAATGATGTGATGAAGGAAAAACAACGTTCTTGATTGACACATCTCTGGCCCCGCTGTTACCGGATGAGAACATCAACTGTTCATCGTTTCTATTATATTTATCTAACGCTAGAACACCAAATATGACAAACTAGGAAACTGCACGTGTTCACTACGTATATAATATAAAATGATAAAAAGTGTTTCCGTTCCAGTATTACAGAAAAGAAGCGGTGTAGACAATAAAATTTCAAGATTGCCAAATACGGAAATTGCAACAAACAATGTTGATGATAAACAAAACATTAGTCATGAAATGCCATCGTCGTTCATACGTGACGTATGTTTTGCAAGTGTAGAAAGGGACAAACATACGACTATAAAAGTCAATGATGGATTAAGTAACATTTTAGCTGAAAGACGCAGGATTGAACTTAAAATAGCTACACGAAACAAATTTATAAAAGGTGATAAAGTTATTCTCAATGCCCTGAAAAGCGCAGAAACAAATTTACATCAATTAATGATGGAGAATGATCGCTTAAAGAATAAAAATACGAAAAATAACCAACATATAAGTCACTTAAAAATACAACGCGATCAATGGAGACTAAAGTTTCGTAAAGAAGCAATCAATCGAGGAGCCTTATTTGATTTATCATCTACAAAACGGGTTCTACAAAAAGAAACTACTGATGCTAGGCAATTAGCAGTGCAAGCGACTAAAACATCAAAAGCAATGATAGATGCTGTCCAATTTAAATGGAAAAACCATAAAGCAAAATTGACTAGAGAAATTGAAGAGTACCGATTAAGAAATCATGCACAATTGTTATGGAATGCACAGAAAATAGCGGAAAAAGGCCGTGAAGGTTGCGAGGTATGTATTATAACTTTAAATTGAAAAAACATTCACGGCACTTATTATTGACCTTTTTGTCTACAACCTATTCTTTTAAGGCATATAATTTTTCACACTAACCTCTTATATATCCATTAATAGTTTGTTCTCTGCCCTTGGAAACAAGTCGTACGGAGACAGCGGCAAGATTTAGAGAATATGAATAAAAAAATAAAAAAATTAGAAAATGTCATTACTGAAAAAAATCAAATGGAAAACGCAGAATTAGTGGCGAATTTAAAAAGGGGAGATTTTAAACGTTACCCAAAACCTTCAGGTTTTGATAACAAACCAATTGATACAAAATCTTTGAAAATACCAAAAAAGAAAAAAACAGACGTTAAAGTTAGTAGTAACAGTATTCAAAACACACGGGGCAATAAAAAAAAAAGTATAAATTTGATAGAAATTCTTTCAAATATATATGACATATACACATGTAAAATTAGAGAAGATATAGAATGTGATAAGGCAAACATAAAGCGTGTTCCGATTTCGAAAATTGTATTAAAGTATTATTTAAGTAAGACAAAGACGCTTGGAGATGGAAATAAACTAGCAAAAGACTTTTTAAGTTCTATAGCATCTGCATCAAGCACAAACAATATCGAAATTCAAGTTTTTTCAAATTTAGTGGGATTAAAGCTTGGAAGAAATAAAAAAATAAATGCACCTTACACAGCGCGCGGGGGAGACTTTCTATGTTTTCTTTTACAACGTTTAGCATGCTACTCATACATGTCAGAACTCTCAAAAGGATTAGTATCTATTACATCATATAAATCGATAGACATGATTGCTAAATATGTTCTGTATAAAAATATTGGGAAAAAAAATATTTCAACAGACTTAGATAATTATAGTGATGATGAGGATAAAAATAATACGGAGCACAAATCACTACTGTTAATACCATATCGTTTGGTTTACCAAGTCTATCATGCCGTATTTCCTGAATCAAATAGTAATATATTGCAAAGTGTAAACAAGCTAAAACTTTCTAGTGAGAGGCGGGTATCACTTTTACACGATTTACAAGTATTATTTGACATCCCCAATACATCTAATATATATGAACTTTGCAGAGAAAAACGTGGACAAAAGGAAGAGACAATTGAAAATTATAAACAAAAATTTAAAACTTCTAATGAGCGACTTAACGAAAATATATTAGAAAGAAATCCATCTACTTTTTTAATTGAGATGATAGGAAAATCTGCTGACATAAGAAATTTTTTGATAGACTCTTTTTGCGTATTAGACGAAGCGAACACGGGAATGGTACTAATGAATGAACTTCGTTCGATTTTATCAACGCTTGGTGTAAATACACGTATAAAAGACATTGAAGATGTTGGAATGTTATGTGATGCACTTCACGATGAATTTCTTAATTATAATGTATTTATTAAATATTGCATTGATAAATATGAAGAACTTGCAAAAGCACAAATGTTCAACATGAAAAAAACAGGAGCTGCAATAAAAATTCAACGTATGGTTCGCGTGGTGATACGCAAACGGCGCTTTGCAATACATTTAAAAGAAACTGCATCCGCAATATTGTTACAATCTCATATCCGGAGATATTTAACGGAAAGCAAATTTAATGTAGAGATAAAAATGTCCAAGCAAAATAATTTTTCTGTAAAATGGAAAAATAGACGTAAATATGATAACAAAAGAGCCCCATTAGATCATGTGATTTCCATATTTATGAACTATTGGTATGAGCAAAATGCTGAAAATATCAAGAATTGTAGCAAATTTTATCATTCTATTTTCTTTCCTGAAATAGAGGACACCACTGACATTTTAAATGGAAAAGACGAAGATACATTAGTGGCAAAACAAAATGATGAATTCAACCATAACAAGCTATTACATAAAAATAAAGGTGGTAGTAATCCTAAAATTAAGCTGAAAGCGAAGGACCATATCAATGTTAAAGAAGTTGATGAAAATGAAGACTCAAAAAATATTGAAGAAATGAAAATAGATTTAGATTTGTTCATTGAAATGATAAAACACTGTACAAAAAATCTATTAAAAAAAAACGAAATTATAAATATATATTATCAGGTGTGTGAGCAAATATCAAAGGATACAACATTTGGAATCAAAGAATGGAAATATGTATGCTTGCATTTTGGGATAACAGTTCCAATTAATTCTAAAACAGGGAGAATTGTAAAAATTCATACAAGTGATCTCATGGAAAAGCTTCAGAGTCCTCGAACGTTAAAGTCCCATTAATATTACATGTGTTAATATTATTTGAATTAAATGAGTAAAAAAAAATAAAATATAAATACTCGTATATAAAATATATCATATATATGAAATAATCTATATATCTTCATATTATCTCGAGTGGTAAAATTATCATATGATATAACTTTAAATATTAACAATTTATAATATCTTCTACGTAGTGTATATAAAATATTTTTATTTCAAATAAGGTGTGTATTACACACAATATGGTAAATTATATTACATATATGGTAATTGTGGTTCTTTGTAATATATGTGTGTAAAATATGTTTTTTTATTTTCAATTTGGATATATAATCTTATCCACAAAATGCAATATTGACCCCCCTTCAACTCTTATATCTGATGAAACTATGCGAACAACTCGACGTGGTTGCTTTCGTTTTGTTAACCAAACTATATATTCCCCAGCTTCGTTTAAACGGCAATTTAATGTAAATGACATATTGGCGCATAACATCATTCCTGAACCACAATTACTCAAAATATATAGATCTTGCATATGATATGGACCATTTAGCATATGAGTACCCCAACATTCCTCCTCCCATGTATCAGTAAATTCATCCAAGAATGCATGATCAGGGGGGACGAATATTGTACGGCCATTGAATGACTCTGGGTTGGTATCCCATTTTAAGCAGATCAACTCCAAAAATTTATATGCACGATGCTTCTCTAACACTTCAAATATTGTTGGCACGCACAACTTAGACACAGCAACTTCCTTATCCACTAATCGTTCAATGCGCTTTAGAGATTTTTTTGCTTTCGCAATCGCCATGGCAAAGTTATTATAATTTTCTGTTGGTCCACTTAATTTTTCAGCCTCTTGAACAGCCGTAGCAACGATTGCAAGACCCGTTTTCACAGATTCTAAATGAAGAACAGATCTAGAGTTTTCTCCAACAACTTCAAGCCTATCTTTACATTTGTTAAAGTCTTTTACCAATTGAACATGTTTATCTTTCATTGCACGCCGCATTTTATAAGCTTTTCTTTTGGCAGCTTTTTCCAATTGTTCACTTCGCTGTTTTGCTAGATCCCTTTTTGCAGCGCGCAAACGACGATTTTTCCTGCAAAAATAACCAGATGTATCGTACTTTGAAGTACATAACGTTTGTGCATCTGGGTTACGATCGTCGTATAATACGGCTTCATTTAGAGCGAAAAATGCTTTAGAAAACGCTTCAAAAGTTATAAATTGCACATATACATCGAACGTCAGCGAATCTTCTTGGTCACGATTTACCATTTCAAATAGCAAATCAACCGCTTTTACCGAACCAAACCTTAAAAATGCAGCTTCCAAAATTGTTGCACCGCGTTGTGTAAAGTTGTACAGACGATCATCTAATTCATCGTTAATGTCATCATCATCCTCATCTAAAAACCATATTGCCGGTATAGAATGTACAATTAACGTGTCTGGCCTTTCACCAGATGGCAATTGGTTGAAATATGGAGGTATAGGGGTTTTGTGTTGAACCAGAACTGTTTGTCGAAAATGCTTACTCCATGGATAACTGTCAGGTCCTTTCGCAAGTAACATAACTTGATGGTCTAAAGCAGATGCAAGTCGCACGTGACTGTAGAAGCGAACGGAAGGCGACATAGTGTCTAAAGATATTAATAAAGGTTTGTCTATGTCTTTTTTTTTAATGTTGGCTGGTTGTGTATTTTCATTTGTATCTCCATTTATAGTTTCGTTATCTTCTATTAAATTGTCTTCTGTCGTGCCGTTATCATATTTGGATTCACTGTTATCTTCAACATATACTTCACTATTAATGTTTTCAATAATATTACCAGCGATCTCTTCATCTTTACCGCTGTCTGTCTCTCCCGCGAATAAATCTAACGCGTCCATCCTCGTTATCGGCAGCTGCTTGTATTTTTCATATATTTTGCACATATTTCCATTCTTATCTTGTCTGGTATGAATGCATATGTATGATGATCTACTTCTTGCAATAAAAAAAATATAATAATAATAATAATAATAATATATAATAATAATAATAATAATAATAAAAAATAAATGAAAAAAAAATAAATACTACTCTACTACAGTTATTATAATAAATTAAAATATTATTATTATTTTAATAAAATAATATTTTTTTTTTATTTATTATTATTCCTTCATCAACACAATAATAAATAATATAATAAATAAAAAATACTTGGTAATATAATAATAATAATATTTTATTATAAATAATAATAAATAATAATAATTAATTATTTACGAGGAAAAGTCGAGTAACCCAACCGCCATACTGTGCTATTATATGTATTTTCTATACTGTGCTGTTATGACTTATTTCTTATTTACAGATTTTTTATTAATTTGAAAAAATGTTGTTGTTATTTATTATTTCAATTTAGTACTGTAATAGTAAATATCATTACTATTATTGGTCACAAACAAACACATTTACACTGTATCATCATGTATTTTTTAGTAAATATCATTACTATTAGTAGTATATTATTTACGTGTTAATATTTTATTATTTTTTATTGTATTATTATTATTATTATTATGATATAATTATATGTGCATATGCACATATCATCGTATTATTATTATTTATTTTTTTATTTATTACAAATCTAATAAATTATTTTATTATTAATAATAAATAGTAATAATAAAAATAGATGATAATTGCAGGAAGGACGAGTCGTCATTGTTACAACTGGACTCTCCTCCGTTCTCCTGTCCGTTCTCTGTACATATCATACAACATCACCTATTTTATTCGTGAAAAATAGATAAACAGTAAAGCAAAACCAGCGAAGAATCAAAACAAAGCGCCGCCATCGCAATGGCAGAAGTAGTAGATACTAATAGTACTAATAATAGTACTACTGATATAGGTGTAACCTCTGATTTAGGTTACGGTGGAATTCTGTTAAAATTTGGCACAGCCGAAAGGGCCGCTTTCTTTAGTTACTTTCTACAGTATGGTATTCTTTTCATTATTACCTCAGTTATATCTTGGTTTATACTTTGGAAAAAGCTTAATTTTCGAATTGATAGAGTCGATGCATGGGTTGTTACCTCTACAATTTGTGGTAGGTTAACTGAAAAGCGAACTTCAGGAGAAAATTTAAAAAAAGTTGGCTGTCGCGTATGGTGGTTAACGAAACTAATCCAACTTTTTTTGTTATCGCCTCTTTTAATATTACTATTATGGGGCATTAACACCGCCAATGGTATAGCAAATGCGCCTATGATGGGAATCGGTATATTGACTCTTTGGTTAGGCTGGATCCTAAAGTTGTACGCATTTTGCCTGTGGAAAGCAAATGGATGGTCGTTATACATACGCAAATCAAAAATGTTGTTGAAATCATTGTTTACCGTTTCATTATTGTTGCTTCTGCTTTTTGAATTTTTAGCAGTATTGATGGAACACACATTAGATTTTACAGGTGTTTCATGGGCTTTCATGACATTAAATTTGCTGCCCTTAATTATGTTGGCGCATTCAAACGAACCAAATATTGCTATGACCAAAAAATTATGGCATCAGCGGGGAAGGGTTGATTCAACATCAAGTGGCGAGCTTTCAGTGCCATCAGAAAATCCTATGGCGAACATGAATGCCAATGATAGTGATTCAAGCACCAGGGAACAAAAACAAAATAATCACGAGGAAGACAGCAATTCTCATTCTGAATTGAAAGTTCCAACGGTTAATTTCAAAAGTGAAGCCAGTGCACATAAAAATGCATTTTTATACTCGTTTTCGGTGCTTATCTTACTGCTATATATCGGTACATTTGCATTTGGTGGTGCCAGCAGAGTTGCAGAAGGTATGACTACAACGAGTGTTGCCGTTTCATGTGCCGTTTTATTACTCGATTTTATCCTGTGTTTATTATGGAAAGGTAACTATATCACACAGCCACATATTATGTTTATCATTATGTTGCTATGTCGTGCTGGTCTTATTAGTTTCGGTTTTCGATATTGGTTTATTGGTCAATCAACGATGTTTTTAATATTTGGTGTCGTGATTGCAAAAGTTATTGTTGATGCGCGCATGAATAAATCTTTGAATGCGAAAGAAGAGGCGGATGCTGCTGCTGCTGAAAAGGCACATTTAGACGATGGCGGCGAAGCATCAGGCACAGAAATACAGCTTGGAAAGAATATATCTATAGCAGGCGATGACGAACTTAATAAGTTTGACTCTGCAGTGAATAAAATGTCCGCAAATCCTGTTCTTATATTTGCAATTCTTGTGGTAGCATTCATATTGCTATTAATTGTTGTTATAATACGTTCTATAGACATGCAAGATGTTAATATTCTTGGGAAAATTCATAAGCAATGGGAATTTGGTTTCGCGTCGTTATATTTGACACTTGTATTCTTATTGTTTTACTGGACCGTTCGTTCTGCTCGAACAGATGCATTACTAAACGACAGCCGAGAATATTTCTATTTCGGTCGCCACACCATGTTCATTACAATTGCATTTTATTCAGTTACCGTTGTCGGGGGTGTTTTCCTTTACATATTAACTATTAACGAAGGAACATCCACACCCCACATACTATTTTCTGCAATATGTGTCCCATTGATAATGTTATCGCTAATGTTCTGGTACGCAAGCTGGAGGGCAAAAGATTTTAAAATCTTATCCAGGCGCAGCCTGTGGAAACATGATGATGAGGTAATTGCACCAGAAGAAACTATTACGACAACATCAGATGCCGAAGAAAAAGATACCGAGAAGGAAAACGATAACAGTAATAAAGCAAAAGAATTGACTGAGAAAGACGGTGCTCCATATTGGGATACTGTTTATAAAGTTGATATGTGCAACCGCAAAGGTTATTCATCTGGTGCACCATTGTACACTAAAGGTCATCGATGCTGTGGTTTTGCGAATCTTTGCAAAAACTGGTCAAAAGGGGAGTTTCGTAGAACCAATGCACTTGTTGCATTTTTTAGAGGCGGTTTGCCACGCGGTGATTACGTAATGTTTGGATTGATCAGCACATTTCTTATTTCAACAATCGTGTGGGGTATTGGCATACGATCTATGGAAACAAGCACAAACGTATGGATTAAAGGTATGGGATCGGCAATAATTTTCATTACATTGCTTGCCGCAGCGACAATTATTCCTATCCTAGAATGGTTTAATAGGTTACAAGTGTCAGCATTTATGATTTTCATGGGAATTTTTTGTCTTGCAATGCATTTAAGTTTTCATCTATATATTTTTACTGATTTACAAAATGGGGAATTTAATCTCAATTCAGCAGGAACACTGTTTAGTGTTTTTATGTACCCTACAGTTGTTTTAATATGTGTTGCATTGTACAAGCTGAGGGATGATAATTGGGAGTTGTCCCGTTTCGTCGTTATCTGCAGCGTAACTAGCCAAGTAATTCTTGTTGTGTTTAATGTTTGCATAATCATAGTATTTGGCGAGCCGGTGATTGGTACTATTTTACTCGTTGCGCAAGGATTATTTGCATTGTTGATCGGAACTGTTTTTATATGGATCAAAAATAATTATTACTTGCCAAAAATGCACAAAATCGTTATTTTTACAGTTTTAAGTGTTATTATCGTAGGAGGAGTTTTAGCAGGACTAGCAGGATCTGGAATAAACGCATTTGTAGCATTTTCAGCTAGTTGGTTCACTATTTGCGGCCTTGCATTTGGAGTTGCCATCGTCAAATTATATCCAGCGTATTTGAAGGGTCGACTGTTATTTTCTGAGACTATCTTTCCCTTGTTTATTTGGGATCCAGATACCAACAATGTTACAGTTGAATCTTTTGGTATTTTTAATTCTTTTTTATGCATGTACATAATCTTCGTATGGGGTGTGGTAGCAACTATATTTGTGTCACCGGTATATGTTGGAATGGGATTTGCCTCGATAGCATTATTATGTATGTTTTGTTTGGTTTTATCACTGGAATATTTATCTAGGCGATTATTTTCACAAGCAGTAATTAGTATAAAACGGCAAGACGATTTTGAAAGAATGATGACTGGTAAAGATCGAGATTCCCTTGCAGGTATATTAAATGAGTCGGAGATAAAAGCTATGAAGCACCACGAATGTTCTAGCCACAATGGTATAGCAATGAAACGCGAAGCAAGCCTACCAAATCTTGTTGGAAATGCCACTGAAAGTAGTCCTGCGCCTGGTATAAGTAGAACAGAGAGCGTTGTATTTCAAACCCAGCGAATGAAACAATCATGGGATAGCTCAAAAGCTCCCTCATCCGACGACTATAGAGATGACATACACGATATAGAAAGTAAAATATCTGAATTTTATACCAATAAATGTGAATGCATCTGTGAAAAAAAAGTTGAAGCTAGTAGTAATGATGCTGAAAGCAGTAGCGGTGATATTGAAATGGCTACAAATAATAGTAGTGGCAACGGCGAAGAAAAAACCGACGAAGATGATCATGATGAGTGGGGTAGTGGAAATTCCAACACAAGCGACAATCATATTGACTTAAAACAAGTTTTGAAGCAATTGATAGATACAGATAGATCTCTTCGCCGAGTAGAGTTTCAAGATAAAAAGTTAAGCGTCTTGTACCGTGCATTTGTACAGTTAAGCGCAAACTCACGATTGCTTCAAGCTGAAGCAGAATTCTCTAGATTTCTAGCGTGGTGCCGACAAAAAGCCGTGCAGGATATATTAGGAAAATTTAGCCTTGTTAAATATTTCGGAAAAGAGGCACAAAAAAAAGCCAATATAGCTAGACAAACGATAACTTTGAAAGAAGTTCTTTCTTGGGCAACTAGTGACCCAGAATCTTTCAAAAATTTTAAATTATTGACAATCACATACCAAAAAGCACAAGCAAAATTAGCTATAGAACGAAAAAGAAAAGAAGAAGAAGAAAGAAAAGCCGAGGAAAGAAGAAAGCAACTTTTGAAGAAAGCAGAGGAAGAGCGAATTCGCAGAGAAGCCGAGGAATGGAGACGACGAAATCAGGAACAAGCCAAAAGAGACGAAGAAGAAAGAAAGAAGAGAGAGGAAATCGCAAGGAAACGTTTAGAAGAAAAGCGTCGCCGAGACGAGGAAGAAGAACGCAAACGACGAGAAGCTGAAGATCGTGAACTAGAACGCTTGGAGCAGGAGAGAAAGAGGCGTTTAGAAGAGAAAAGGCGCAAAGAAGCAGAGGAGCAACGCAGAAGGGAGGAAGAGGAGCGGAAGGAAGAAGAGGAGCGGAAACGTATTGAAGCATCTAACAATGCCGAGGAAGAACGCGAACGAAAAAGAAGGGAATTGGCAGCACGCAGGAAAAAACGCGAGGAGGAGCTTAGGAAACGGGAAGAAATGCGCAAGCGACAAGATGAAGCAAATAACAACAATGGTGAAGACCCACGTGAAGCAAAGCGACGTGAGATACAACGCAAAAGGGAGGAACGTAAAAAAAAGCTAGAAGAGAAAAGGAAGAGAGATGCGAAAAGGTTGAAGGATGAAAACGAGAGAAATAGGCGAGCAATGCTTGCTAGACAGGCAGCTCAAGGTTCAGGGGGTGATCTTACCGAAGCTCAACTTTTAAAAAAAGAATTTAAATTGGATAACGAAGGTAAATACGTTGACAAAAAATTTGAAAATCCAACCATTGCATGTCGAATAAATCCGAATGTCAAAGCTGCTGATCGTATCGAGAAGGAAGGTATGCTGTGGGTGCGGCCAGAGAAGTTTATGACGAACCCACAACTAGTTATTGTAGACGAGGGAGATCAAAACGAAGGTTTTGGATATGCTGATATCAAACAGGGCGAACTTGGTGATTGCTGGTTACTTGCAGCCATGACAGTTCTTGCGTGTCATCCTGAATACATGGATAAAGTTTTGGACATAAAAAGAAATGAAGAACGCTCAAAAAAAGGCTATTATTGCGTTAACATATATCGTGGTGGCAAACTGGTTCCAGTTTTAGTCGATAACAAAATTTTGTGTCGGAAAAATAATAACTACCGCAAAAAATTTAGCCCCATATTCGCTAAATCTCGCGATGAGAATGAATTATGGCCACTTATTCTTGAAAAAGCATACGCACGATTTCACGGATCATTTGAAGCCATTAATGGTGGTTTTGTTCATGTTGGGCTGGTTGATTTTACTGGAGGCTTTGGTTCATCAATTAATTTAAGTGATAATACAGTTGACATCAATAGTGGCGCTTTGTTTAAACGTTTGATGAATTACGCAAAAAAGGGTTTTTTAATGGGGGCTGGTTCTCCATCTGGATCGGATGCTGATATATCAGAAGCTGGTATAGTCCAAGGACATGCATATGCCATACTTAATGTACGAAATGAAAGTGATGCAAATGGGGACCACCAGCTTATTCAGTTACGAAATCCGTGGGGGTGTACTGAATGGAAAGGCGATTGGTCGGACAATGACAATGCTCATTGGACTTCAAGAATGAAGCAACGATTGGGATACACAAACGCAGATGATGGCTGTTTTTGGATGTCATTTCAAGACTTTTGTCAAAATTATGCAAGAATTTACTTATGCCAAACGTTTCGATTGGTAAGTGTTGGCGGTCAATTTTATAGCGCCATCGGAGAGGCCTCCTGGGAAGTTGCGAAAGTATTAGAAGACGGAAAAACAATCAATACTGCTGGAGGTTATCCAGCAAGAAAACACAAAAATTCTTCAAACAATCCATCATTTCTTATAAAAGTTAGTCGGCCGTGTACATTATACATAAGTGTGCAACAACGATCTCTTACTGGGCCCGGAGCTACCGAAAATCATCAAATGTTTCATTTACTAAAAAAAGTGGGCAAAAGAGTGGGGGGTCTGTACAGGGGTGATAAAGTTGCAACCTCGGGACAATACATTAACTCTGAAATGATAACAGGCGAGGTGCATGTAGATGAATATGAACCAGGTTATACATTATATTGTTCCACTTATGAAGAAAATAGTGAAGCAAGAATTACTGTAAGAGTGTATAGTGACGCGCCGTTAAGAAACGTACAATATAATGATGGAGCTGGTACATTAGCGTTGATGGGACAAGAAATTCCAATTGACGATGGAAGACGATAAGTATTAATCTGAATTGAGTTACTTATGATTATAACCGCCTATAATCAGGGTCGAAAACTTAATTTTTCATGAACACGTTTAACGTTATGAGGGGTATAAGAAGATAAAATAAAGAAAAGATAAAAAAATATATATACTTGGTAAAATTTTAATTATGCGCGCATATTTTAAAATTTTTTTTATTTTTACTCAAATACATTTCTCTTTTATAATGTGATATTTAACTCATGATATAATTATTACGGTCTCAAAATCGAATATACGAATACAATATGACTAAAAACCTTGAATCGATCTTACTGTGAGTATCAATACATCCTTAAGAAGGAAGTACCGAAGGAGGTACATTGGTGATTTTAACCTTCTGTTGATAAAAAAAATGCACATTGTATGTATACACCCATTTCTTTTTTTAAAAAAATGAATTATTGTATGCGCGCGTATTTTAATTGTTTTTCATTTACTCAAAAGTCTGCATTTTTTTTGGTACATACCTAACACGGGCATTCACAAACCAATTACATACTTGTTCTACTGTTATATTGGCAGCTTTAGCCAGCGCTTCTTTTTCGTTATCATTTGGATGTGGGTTTTCTAAATGTTCATCAATCCAACACCTTAAAATTTGTCTACTGACTTGTGGAAGATTCTTTCGTTTTTGAAATCTTTTTGTACTCCATCGTTCCATAGGATATACAATTGATCCCTTGACTCTTGCGTCAATCCAAGATTTTTTTTCTTCTTTGTCTTTTAAAACAACAATTTTGGTGGGTCTTTTACTTTTATCGTTGATGTCTAGTCTTGAACAAAAGTCTTGGCACAAAGTTAAATATTCTGATTTCAACTTCACTCTTTGGCAAAGATATTTTAATTTACCATATGTCTTTGAGTCTGGTAATTGCTTTTTAGAAAACTTTCTATCTTTACTAAAAATATTTTTTGTATATTTTTTCTCCTTAGATTCCATTTCTTTTAGCTTTTGTAATTGTTGTTTGAATAAATTAGAAATTTTGTACTGAGAAATGTGTTTCTTATACTTTGTGTGTATCTCATTTATTTGTTGAGTGTACCTTATTTCCTTACTTTCTAGTTCCTGTATGTGAAAATAAATGTTATCAGTATCAAATTGTTGCATCACACCCATTTCTTTTGAAATTGTAGTAAATAACGTTTTAGAAATGTTTTCAACCTCTAGTTTTTTAATTTTTTCCGTTTGACGCAACGACATTAGATTAACGTTTGTTTTACAATATCTAATTGCGTCTTGTAGAGTCCGAGGGCTTTTTGTGTCATGTGTCCCATCTTTGAATGAGTCATATTCAAGTCTATTGGGGAGGGTCATTGTGTTCAATTTAGAGAATACTTGCTATAAACAACGACGGCGATCACGGTTGTTGTAGTTTGGGCGCAAAAGAGGGGTTCGAAATGCGAGATCTCAACTAAAGTTGAGTATTATTCGGTAAGGGTTGAGAGAGAGATGCAGTGCTGTGTCAATGCTAAAATTAATAGTCAGTGCTGTGTCAATAATAAAAATTGTTGTTGAAACAATTACAATTTAATTTTCTTCTTATAATTATTTAAAATAAATAAGTAACACTGGTGGTATGTAATATTTTTATTTATTATTAGGTGTGTAAAAATAATAATAAATAATGTGAAAGACTTATCCGACGAATTTATCAAGTTGCATAATAATTTAAATTATAATAATAACTTGGGTTAAAGGGCCGACTTGGAAGCTGCCAGGGGTTCGTACTTACAAGCTTCATATCGCGTGTGATTGACAGTGAGATACTTTCAATACTCCTCGTACTATGCTAACAATTTACGTTTTCCCTATACTACGTATTCAACTTGCAGTATAGATAATTTTATTAAGAATAATATATAAATATACTACGTGAATTATTATTATTATTAATAGCTTTTATAAATCTTCTACAACAGTATTTATTATATTATAATAAGAAAAGTTAAAGTATATTGATATTTTAATTTATTACTATTACTACTATGCCTATTATTACTAATATTATTTATTATTAATAATAAGCTTATTATAGTCGTCTATAATACACAGTAAAAAAATTTTTTTCGATATTTATTATTATACGCAAACACACACACACACACACTTACACTGAGCATGTAAATAGCTAATATTGGCTTGTAAATGGCGATAGACAAAAAATATTGACACGAAAACCAAAATACCATATATGACGCTACCAAAAAAACAAGGATATCTGCCAACAGCATCGCATCTCATATCATCCGTAAAACCAACATTCATTCCAAGTCAAAAGTATTGTAAGGAAGATATTCTTCTCCATCCTTTATGCATAACGCTTCTATGTGAAAAGTATAAGCTAAAAACCCTGTTAAACGACATAATTGGAAATAAGAAAGGAAGCAAACAGCTAAATGTAGTATCAATGAAACAGATTGAATCTAATATAGAATTGCAGAGAAGCAGGACTGGAAAAAAATGTTTAAAATGGAATGACAAGAAGTCTTTAGATTTACTGATGCTAAATTTAGTGAATGAGGCAGTATTGAATCAAAAATTACTGGAAGAAACGTTGAAAAAAGATTCTGTATTAAAAAGTGATAAACTCATTGATATACTAAAAGATTCTTTTAGGAAATTAAACAGAAGTGTTTATAGCCATAAAAGAGCAAATGATAACGCAAGCGGTGACTCTAGTAGCAACTATACTCGCAATTTAAAGAGAAGTCGATTAAGTCCGGATGCAACTACATATCTTTTGAAGTGGTTCGAGCTAGTACGTAACTCTGCTGTGTTTACACAAATAAATCTATGCTGCACTACGATTATATACTAACTTCATTTATATATTGATTATATCCTCGAATGCATATACATATTTAAGAATTGCTTGAATCCATATCCAAATCGTGAACAAAAACAAGAAATCGCAAAAAAAACAGGCTTAACCCCAAAGCAAGTCAGAAATTGGTAAGTGGGGTTACGTTTTTTTAAATTTAGTATATCTTACAACTAACCTGAATTTTATACTATAGGTTTACAAATATTCGTAAAAGGCATTATGTATGTAACTATACTTCAATTCCTATTTCTTGTTCTGTTGTTTTTATAAATAAAAATTCTAACATTCTAACATAACAATTGACACTAGACACCTACAATTCGCGGAAGACCACCAAGATCTGCAATGGATGCCTCCATCGCTAATCGTTTCTTTGGAGCTACTAAGAAAAAAAGAGAATGGGTATAGGTGGTATACCAAAACTTTTGTAGCAGTAACATTCAAGATCAACTATTTTGTTATACCAATATAAAATGCAAAGCGTTTTTTTTTATATAAAAATACAATAAATAGTTAATACTGTAAAATAATAAATAATAATATAAATTCTACTAAAATACAGCAGTATTATTAATAGTTATTATAGTATAATTTGAATATAAAATTATTATTATTAATTACTGCTATAATACTAGCTAATAATAATATAAATTATTAATAATAAATAATAATAATAATAATGATATTATTATTACTACTACAAATTATTTTATTATTTATATTATTATACAAATTATTATTATTATTATTATTTATTATTATTAATAAGAACGACAACAATTTCTCCACCACCATAATTCACTGTTTAAAGTGAAGTAAGTTAGAAATGTCTAAACATTCTGGCGCTCATGACACAATTTTACTACATACCGCAAAATTACAATTAATCAATATGGATAAATCGCTTTTGAATGTAAAAATAGTATTGTTACAATTCGTTTTTATGTGCACATTTTTTGCCACCAGAGCTTTAGATTTGACAATGAACAGCGAAAACTTACTTTCAGAGTTTTTTGGAGTGCGGCGGAAAATAGAAAATCAAGAGAAAACCATGAATAAACTGCATAAAAATCAAGAAAGCATCATAAACAACTTAAACGCATACATTAAAAATAGGAGAAATCATCGTTGTGAAAAAGCAGCCCTAGATAGTTATGCTTACGTTACACTAGTCACTGGTAGTAGTGGATATGCCTTGGGTGCGCTTGCATTGGGTTCCTCACTTCACAACTCTGGTTCCATAGCTAGAAGGTTGTGTATAATTACACAAAGTACAAGCGAGAATGCTTTAAATTTAATTGTTGCGTCGGGATTGTGGGAAATTGTAATAGCTAAAGACTTAATTTGCTCCAAATCTTACGATATACGATGTAACAAATTAACAATATTTGACGATAGCATTAGTGCAATTCAGTCGCTGGATAGGTATATATTTATTGATGCTGATACCTATGTAAGGGAAAATTTAGATCATTTATTCCATCAATTTTTAGCTTATCCGTTGATAGGTGCTCGCAATTGTCCGTTGCATTTGCTGAAGAATGGCACAGTAATTGATACATGTAGAAAAAGTTTATCAAATGATGCGTTGAAAGAAATTGTGGATGAAGCTGTATCATTAGATCCCTCAAATTTTAATAGCGGGTTAATGCTTATTTACCCAAATCTTGTAGAAAAATATAATGTCATATCATATGCCAGCAATTGGAACACGGCCTGGGAGGGGGACCAAGATCCATTAAATGAGATTTTTCATAACTTCCCAATGTTACCCCTTACTTATAATACTTTGATGTGTTGTCAAGACTTACCGCGTCTACAAAGTCGTGCAAAGAATGCTAAGATGATTCATTTCTCGTTGAAAAATATGAAACCCTGGGATATCTACAAAATCCAAGTAAGTGTTGAACAAGGGACATGGAATTTAAAAGATGCTTATCCAATCTCAAGATGGTGGGAAAAAATGCATCCCTTTAATCTAGTTTATAAGGAATGGACAGATCATTTATTTTATGCATTAAATCATAGTATTTATCCTATTCAGTTTGAGTTGTAGGGGAGAAAAAACGGAAAGTTGCTCTTTGTTTTTTACAAATGATATATCACTATATTACAACACAGTGTTTATTTCTTAAGATTTTCCAACACATGGAAAACGTATTGTAAAGGTTGGCGATATGGAAAGCAAAGATGTTCTTCGTTACAGTTTTAGGGGATGTGGGAATAAAGAAAAATGGGATTAAAAATTAAATACAGTAATATACTGTATATAAAAAAAATGGTGTATAGTAATCTCATTATTTGTACTGCTATTATTATAGTCTGTTGTGGTGATAAATAATACCGTATAATATTACATAATACCAACATACCCAAATTTTATTATTTTTTGATATTTTATGCTGGCATTGTAATTCAATCGTCAATGATATGACCCTGTTATTTCCTCCTATATAATGTAAATGGTTTAATTAGACGACTAGTCTATATAATAAGTCAAATTGAAAAAAGATGTATCTACCTATTTAGTGGAAAACAAGAAGAAACAAAAAAGTAATAAAAACGTAAAATAGAGAGGATAGACTGCTTTCCTTCCACATATTTTCAATCTTGGAAATGCCAGGTTTTTTGTAACAAAATATATTTTTTATTTTTACAATATACTTTTACAATTATTTTCGCCGCACACACATTGATAACGTTTGTCATCATCAATCATACCACCAAACGATTCATTATTGTCAATGTTTGCACCGTCATAACTTTTTCTCCGCCTTTTTCTTCTAGATGGTCTCCGCTCCGCATAAGTATTTGTAGACGTACTGCTACTTCCATTTATATCACCACCACTGTTGTTATTATACATCCATGTTAACTCTTCGCCTTTTTTTATATCCCTTTTAGCATAAAACATTGGACGTACGTAACGACAAGAAGAAGTAGATGCTTGTTGCTGCTTTTGCTGCTCAGTTTCTAAACGTTTACATATCATGTTGCAATTGCATGAACTATTTGCAAATCTTCCTTCATTTCCATATAACGTTGGATCGATAACATTAACATATTCACCATACCCTAATTTCATTTGATAACAACATTTAATACCAATCTTGGCATAGTATTCTTCTCGTGCAGTTGCTTGATCATGCGACAGCAGTTCACCAACAAATTCCAAAATAGGTTCGCCTTCTTTAATATCTTCCAATGTTACAATGCCATAACCACGTTCTTTTCCATTTGTTTTTTCATAAATATTTTTACATATTGGCGTTTCATTTGAAATTATAATTTTTTTTCTTAGGCCACCAAAATCAAGTACACTTCCTACTGGAACCAATTTCATTTCTTCTCCTGGCCTTGGAATTCCAACACGTGTCATCCCTTCATTTGGACCAAGTTTAAATCCTTCAGCTTTACATCTACCACACCCAGTTGGTGTCCACCTACATTTTCCACATCCATATTGTCTTTCCACTTTATCCCCTCTCAACACAGCTTTCCTCATATTTAACCGTTTTATTGTTTCCCTGTGATATTTTTTCAAGTGTTGTGCCATGACAACATTTGATAAGTAACCAGTTTCGTTTGTCCCTTTCAACAACTCATCTATCATCACCCCTTCCACAGTAAGCATTGTGCGGTTTAAAGACCGTTCAATTAAATGATGAAAGTTTTCATATTTTCTCTTCGCCATGTATGGTTTTGAATCTCTTTTCAGTATCTTTTTGAACCATGCAAGAAATAACAAACGAGTCACACGTATTGTGGTTCTTTTTTTAGTCTATTTTTTTATTAGTGCACATAGCTAGAATATTGGACCACATCATTTTTTAAATGTCAGGGGGTGAGGGGTGAGACATGTACTAATGGTGATAGGAAAAGAAGTAGTAGTGTTAGTAATTTAAGTACAACATATACACACTTTATTATCACACATATTATCATCCTCTATAAACATATATTTATATACAAATTTAAAACATAAATAATCACCCCGCTTTGTTCATGGTGGACATAGAAGATGCCCTTTCAAACCACGTGAGAATCCGGGGTTCCTACAACAAACAACAAGGAATGACGACAGGTATTATTATTTTTATTATATACAAAGGGTACAGTTTCTTTCCGACGTGCTAAATTTCTTCCTTTTAATGCGGAGAAGCAATCAATATGAGGACAATAACAACCTTGCCATCGTATTTCAATCGATACACAAACAATTTGAATAACAAGAAAAATAAAAAATTGATAACTATTTTAGGTATGTATTATCCTCACCCATCGAATATATTTATATACAAATAGTATCTAACTAGCATATGAATCTATATTTCATTGTGTGTATAATTGTATCTACCTTCCTTCCTTGTCTTTCAATGCGCTAATCATTCAAATTGGCGATAGGTGGAATACACGGAAATGAAATAGTTGGCATACAGATTGTAAAATGGTTAGAATCAACTTTAGCAAACACAGAGCAGTCAACATTTGACCAAATGAGTGGTGATTTAATTATTGGATTAGGTAACCCAAAAGCAATAAATGTTGGGCAACGTGCAACATCAAGCAAGGAGGACTTGAATAGATGTTTTTTAATGAAAAACAACTTTGAGGATAATATTCAAAATGAAAAGCATTTTTCTTACGAAAAAAAGCGATCCTTACAAATACGACCAATTTTAGAAGAAACAGATATTTTACTAGATCTCCATGCAACAAATAAGCCTTCACCTCCTTTCATACGTATTGCTGGAGAAACCTTTTCAAAAGAACATGAACGAGTTGTTAGTTACTTTTCCAATGTGAATATATTGCTTCGTGATATACATTATACAATTGGGAACGGTGTAATATCAACAACTGATGAATTTGTGCAAAATAACAATGGCATTGGTATTTGTTACGAAGTAGGTCAAGCGGATGATTTAGAATGTTTAAATATAGTAAAAAATGAAGTAAGGTGTTTTTTAAAATCCGAGTTAAATTTAATTATACCAGATGATGATGCAAACAACGTTCAATTCGAACCGTTATCGTTTGATAATTTGGAAACGTATGAAATGGTGGAGCCAATCAATTTAGCGCCTGGTCATTCTTTTGAATGGGCCAAACAACCAACTCGTAACGATTATGGCGGTGGCGATATGAATACTGCAATGGAAACTGATGGTATTTCGGATGCGTATGTCGGGGATAAAAATTTTGAATACATTAGCGCAAACCAAGATATTGGTTATATGTTGAGTATGGATAATAACAGCACGACAACAATATCCTGCCCATTTGATAGTTATTTAGTATTTCCAAAAGTCAATTATTTGATGATAGAAGGAAAACCACTTGTCTGGTTATGTAAAAAAATGCCATAGGTTACACATATATAAATAGTTCTCTTCTTATTATCTAAGAGGAAAGAGCGCTGGATATAGACTCTAACCCCCTTATTTTAACATAAGGTACTACTATTATTTTTATTTTAATTATTTTTTAGAGTTATTTATTATAATATATTTATTATTATTACAGTAGTATAATATTATTATTATTTATTAAATTATTTTTTTTTTTTAAAAAAAAAATAATATAATACTACCGTAATAAAAATAATTAATTAACAACAACATAGCAAATAACGATGCGAAGAATGATGAACGACTTTCGTATGGTACACATTACGCACTTTTTTCGTACAACATATAGTAATGTTACAATGTGCCTGTTGTTGTGATGTGTTTGAATCTTCTTCACATTTACCTATAACTAAAATTACAACCTAGTATATACACAGCAATAAACCTTTTGTAAGCTGATATGTACGTCGCGCATCTTTCCGCTTTCTTCTACTAACAATTTATAGGTACTTGCAGCTACATTCACATATTATCTACGCAATATCAATATCTGCTGTTAGTGACTGGTTGCTTACGAGTAAAACAAAATGGGTGCCGGTGCATCACTTTCTGTTGATAAATGGTCAAGCCATAGATTGAGTAAATATGCAAGCCAAAAAAACTTGCCAACGTGGCGATCTATTATCTATATAATTTCTGTTACTATGCTCTGATAATTGCGATTAGCTTAAAACAACATGACAACTTTGAAGATAACTTTAATTTCAATTTTGATCGAATAAGCGAAGATGTAGCAAGTGAGTTTAAGGTAAAGGGAACAGAAAAGGAGGAAAACTTTCGAAATAATGTTGTTAAAGAAACTTCGATAAAAATTAACAGTAAACATACAATACAGCGTGTTTTTTGGACCGTTTTTCAACGTAATGCCGTTAGAAATAGTAGAGATTATTGGTTAAGAGGATTTTCGAAGAAATATCCATTATTGGCCGATTTACCATTTACAGAAAAAGATAATACAGTGCGCCTTGAGTTTTTCCTCGGTCTGTTAAAAGCAAAAGTTTCATCTAGAATATTGTGCCAAGTATGTTTAGCAACCTTACAGAAAAAAATAAAGTTATTTGAAGATGCAAATTGCTTATATGATAGTGGTGTTGAAAATGAGGACGATCACGCTGATACAGAAATGGGTACAGACATCAATACATTAAATTTATTGTTAGAAAACCTAGATAATACAGTATTGACAAAAGACAAACAAGTGTTGTCTCCACAAAGAACATCAATTATAAATTTTGATCCTATACAGTGTGATATCGATGCATGTATTAAAATACAACGGTGTTATCGAAAACGGTTACGTAGATTAAAAGATGCGGTTCGTATCATTGAAATATGGTGGGAGCCAAAACGGGGTGAAGGTTCAGGTATACGCCAATTAAGGCATCATAAAATTAATACAGTTATTGATTTTGGAAACAAACAAGATTTTTTACAATTTACAGATTACGTCGAAGAAATTAAAAATAATTACAAAGATGCTGTTTCAGATGTATGCTTTAAAAAGCAACAAGATGAGGATGAAGCCAATTATGCACCTCGTTCAAACAAATATTGGTTGGAAGTCGTACTGATTGTTATTACTTGCGCAATTGCATCATTTGTGATGAACATGTTTACTTATGATATAATAAAATCTGGAGAAGATGGAATGACATTTCTTATAATATTGTATTTAATCCTACAGGCATTAACATTTTATCGATTAAAATCTACAATAATATGGATACAAACAATATTTATTTTATTCATGGTTTCAATATTTTTTGCTTCCAATGATTTTTTACTGTATAACATTCCGAAAGGTTACAGTATTAATTCCTTTCGGGTATTAATTTTGATTGTATTTTTTAGGTTGTCACGCAGATACTGGTTAGTATCATTCATAGTTTTGAACATTTTGATATATATATTGTTTTTTAGTATGTTGGCAAAAAATGCAATTAGTAATGTAGTATATACGGTCCATGATTTTTATGTATTGATAACTATTTCGGGTGCCAATAGAAAAGGTAAACCAATACAGCTAGTACATAAAATTTTGACAAATTATATTTTACTTATCTTCCTTCTACTTGCCACTATATACAGTGACTGCATGAGTAGATTTGGGTATTTAGGAGCTACAGACAATACTATGGATATCGTCTAAAAAAGCGAAGATTTCATCGAAGGAGAAAAGGTGTTAATAAGAAGAAAGCGGTCTCTTCTTCATTTTTAAAAATAAGCTTTATATATAAAAAAATAAATAATATTTGTAACGTTGGTACGTATATTTTTATAGAAGTGTATGAGTATCTTTTAGCGAGAGTGAAAATAATCTTGTTAGTAAGCAAAAAAATTACGTGTAAAAAATACAGGTGTACACTATAAAAAATATTTATAAGAAGTGTGTATATATTAAAAAAGGTATATTATGTTATAAATGAGTAAAAGAATTAATTATATTATGATATACACTCTCTCTTGGTACATTGTACTTCATTTTTATAGCACGTAACTATCATAGCTAGTTGACTCTTTCGATTCCCATGCTGCTATTTGTAAATATCTTTGTGAGAGATTCAATTTTTTATAAATACAATATATGTGTTGTATATAGTAGATCTTTATCTAAATCAATGAGTGATATATACATTCCATCAATATATTGTGGTAAGTTTTATAATGTACCAAATGCCACCTGATGTACTTAGCTATCCATCGATACGTATCGATCAAATAACTTATCTCTACGTTGCAAAGTTTTTTCCATTTTCAATTGCAATGATTTAACATATTTCACATCTTCCTCCGATAAATATGGATACATTGAAGCGCGTGTCCTTAACATACGCCCAAGGAATACTAGTATAAAAAATGTTCCAAGCAATGATAAAATTGATTTAAAATTTGCTGTATAACTTTGTTCACGATATACGCTTATAAATGAATTGCTTAATTCACTTAAAACTTGGTAAGGAGCAGTTTCAACAACACTACTAGGTAAATATGATTCCATAATCAAGCTGATGCATATGAAAATGTATATCGATATTGCAAAAGCTGACAGATATAGTACATTTGAAATGTTACGCCTGAAATCCCGTTTTGATGTGCTCACTTCATTCTCAGTTAAAATGAGCTTACTTCGTTTAATAACTTTATTGCTATCTTGTTTCAAATCATTAAAATTTTTTGAAACTTTGTCTTTAATAGCTTTAATTATTAAATCAGTGCATTGGCCAATTTCATTTTGGTTGATCAATTCCTCATCAAGGCCCTCCAAGCGCTTTGGAGTTGGGATAAATATACCTGGTAAGTAGTGTGAAAACTCCTGTTCTATATGTTTTGCCATATCAACTGAAACAGACGCAGTTAGTTTTTTCAAATCTTGTGACGTTTTTGCCTGATCAATTTTTGTTAAAAACGTTTCTACTGCAAATGTATCATTACCAGATTTTTCAAGTTTTTTCAATCGCTTCAATACATTCATTGTACGCATTTGAGTTGCTCCACCATGTGGATCTAGAAAAACATAAACCAAATCGCAGTGTTTTGCTAAATATTCGATACTTCCATCGATATCAAAATTATAATGAACTTTATCACTTCCCTCTGAATCACGTGCAGCACCTACAAGGCCTGGGCTATCAATTAAATCAACAAATTTAAAAGCATTTTGTTCTTTGTTTACAATAAACATTTTTAAATGCTTTTGTATTGGTTCGCCAAATTTTTCAGGCATTGGTTTCAAGTACGGGAAATAACGAACTGTAAATTCGCCCGAAGCTTCTTTTTCTCGGTTTTCTTCGTATGTAATAAAAGTATAATCCTTCGTTTGTTGTGCCATGGACGTCTTACACAAATCTTCTTTACCTACATACCAGTTGATAAAGCTTGACTTACCAGACGAGTGATTTCCAACGATCATTAGTGTAATTTTTTGACGTGGTGCATTGATGTTTAATTTTGCGTTTACATCCAGCTGCAATTTTTTCCATAAACTATCCAACGTTTTACCAACATCGACTAAGCCTTCGACGTTTTTTTCATCGTTTCCTTCATAAACAACGTTAATATCATGCAATGCTTTTCTAGTAGCCTTTTCATCTAAATCCATTTTTTTTTTTTTTTGCTTCGATGGCATATCAATTTAGCAGAAACTCCAGTGGGTACGTGGGACGAACAGAAACTTTTTAAAATTATTTTAAAGAGTTTTAGTTTGTCGGATGTTGTATAAATTGATCAATTTATGTTACATCAAAATCCGTGTTTGAAAGAAATTCAGGATGTCACAGAGGATAGGTTAATATTATCATTTTCATAATAGTAGTTTATATAATATCATCTCATCATCATATTATTATTATATTATTATTATTGCATATTATTATATATAAATTATTATTGGTATTATATTATTACAATTATTTGTTGTGTTATTTATTATTATTATTTATTTAATAAAAAAAATAGTGAGGTGGGACCAAATGTAATTGGCAATAATTAAATACATGGGTGAATTACTATGTCATTTATATCATTGTTTAAAATTGAACTAAAGACAGAAAGGAAAATCAATATAAAGTTAGAATCGCAAAACCAATAGCCCATACCTCCCAACGTTACGTAAGCAGAAATAAATGAATTTAATATTAAATTAGTGTGTGGTGTTGGTACGACCTACTCCACTCGGTCCCCCTTGCTATAGTCTACAGCCCAGAATTATTATAGGAGTTCTGCAGTATTGGTGTTGCTACTGTATTGTGTTACTTACAGCAGTAAATGAGCCAGATAATAAATGGAATAATAATAAAGAGTAAAGAGACGCGACTTTACAATACATACTATAATACACGTAGGTCTTTTTTATGATTTTTTTTATTATTATTGAAATTTATTAAAAACGCGGCGAAGGCACCGCTACTTATACTCGTATATAATAATAACTAAAAACTACTACTATAATAAAACTACTATTATTTCTTCCAATGTGGAGCAAGGTATGAGCAAACAAGTTGCTGCTCTGCTGCTACCGAAACGGACAGTACAACGGTTTAGTCAGAACTACGATGTCGAGTGAAGCTTCTTCCCCATTCGTAGTATTGCCCAGAGCGTTTATATTCGTCGGTATACCTGGTTTGCTCTTAACTTTCATAGCTCATATTTTTTCAACTTCGGTATTGTATTTGTGTCTTTTTTTAATATTTAGTGCTTGCTTTTTACACGTATCACAAAACTCATTTAATCCTAATTTATCAAAATACATAGGTCCTAAATCATTGTGAAGAAATATAAAAAAAAATATGTCTGATGATTTTAAAGTATTCAGTGTATTGCTCTTAGGATTTGGAAGTGTCGGGAAACATTTTGTCAAGTTGCTACTTAACAAAAATGGAAAACTACCCCCAATTCAAATTATTGGAGTTAGTGATAGTAGTGGTGGAATTTGTTGCCGTAACGGACTGCCTATTGAGAATGTCTTAAAATGGAAAGAGCAAGGAAATAAGTTGAAAGATTATTGTGTAAATGCAGAATCGATTGAGCATTTTGCCAATAGCGAAGAAATGTGCTTAAAAGTCCCGTGTGACATATTGCTCGATGCAACTCCTGTAAACTTAGAAAATGGTGGTGAAAGCTTAACTTGTATAAGAAGAGCGTTATCAAATGGTACAAATATAGTCCTTGCAAATAAAGCACCTTTAGTGCTAGCATACAAAGATTTAATGAATCTAGCCATGTTTGAGCCATTTTCTCAGATTTTATTTAGTGCCACGGTCTGCGGGGGACTTCCTGTAATAAATGTTGGTAAAAGAGATCTTGGTTGTGGTAAGATTCGTTCTATTCGTGGAATTTTCAATTCAACATCAAATTTTATATTATCCCAAATGGAAAATGGTAGTAATAGAAGAGAGGCATTGCAAATAGCAATTAAGCGTGGAATAGCTGAGGCAGATCCATCGCTGGATGTTGAAGGCATCGACACTGCTAATAAATTAACAATAATTTCCAACGCGATTCTAGGCTACGATGCATTATTGGCAGACGTAAGCGTAAAAGGAATTTCAGATGTATCAATATTGGAAGTAGAGGAAGCGAAACGAAATGGGGAGGTAATCCGACTGGTCGCTTCTGCAACACTAATTGAAAACAATGCCCCGAAATCTACCAGCAGTTTCGACATTTATGATTTAAATGTAGCTCCAAAACGTGTTAAAAAGAATTCTTTTTTCGGAAATTGTCGTAACAGTGATATGTGTGTTATTTTTGAAAGTGAAGAATTTGAAACTATCTCTATGAAAACGAATGAAACAGGTGTGTATCCAACTGCAGCAGCCATGATGAGAGATTGTTCACATATTATCAAATCAATAAAAAATGCAAAAAACAATACAAAGGTATAAAGATTACAGACGTTTGAAAACACGACATATGCACGAATTAATTAAAATTTCTCAATGATATTGAAAATATCATATAATACGAAACGACATTGTTTTTATTAAAAATTACACACATGTGTGAAAAGAAAATTCGAGTGACTTAAGACTTGCATGATATATCATAGCATGTGATCACTTTTTAAGTTAACTTTTATAAATATCATAAACTTTAATGAGTTTATCGTTTTCTCTTATTAAGCCTATGATACTTCTCCTTCCAAACTTTATATTTTAAGAGCATTTAAACAAATTTATGTAAACGGAATACGATTTCGTACTCCGTATAAATATACATCAATGAATAAAAAAGTTGAAACTCTCATTTCAAGTGATTAATAATAGTGCGTTTGTAATTACTGTGCCCATTACTACCACCACCACCCAAGTGCCGATGCCAGCAATCTTTATGGGCATAGACTTTCCCATCTTTGTGTGCTTCTAATCCAGCACTTCCATCTTGTAATATAACGTATTCCCGTAACAAAGCTTCATTACAAACATCACAAAAATCACCGATATCAATTTTATATTGCGAAAAACACTCTTTATGGCATTTTTTCCCATCTCCTAATTTTTTGTATCGACCTGAAAAAAGCCCTTCTTTTCTCCGAAGTGGCTGCAAGCATTTTACGCATTTAGCACTTACTGTATCTTTATATTGCTCCCAACATTCTACATGAACCAATTTACCATTCGACCCTTGCACTTCGTTGTACCATCCACTAAAGCCATTTCCATTGATAATATCTTTACTACAATGCACGCATTTCGCAATACCTGGAATATTAGTCCTTGCAAGTGGGGCTTCACTATCTAAGCGATGATACATTTCGCCATGACGGCATTTGCATATTGTTGGCCTAGTGATATCTTCATCAAATTGCATACACGTACAGCAGCGTTGCCTACAGTGCCGTTCGCCTAAGGCTGGCACATAAAAATTTTCAGTCTCTTGGTTCGTGCTTACATTGCCGTTATTGCTATTGTTGTTGCTACTGCTGCTGATGCCGTCACCATGTGGTGCTTTCCATGACAGTGGTTCTTGCATTTCGTTAAACTGTTCGTCTTGAATTTGTGCTTCAAGTTGTGAAGCTTGAATGGCAGCCAGCAACATTTGTTCCTCGCGTATTTGTAATCTATCACTTTCCATTTTTAGTTGCCTTTCACGTTCTTCCTCTTCATTTTTCATCCGTAGCACCCGCTCGTTCTCTATTTTTTGTTGTTTTATCCTCTCTTGCTCCTCCATCGCATCTTGCTCTTGAATAGCTTTAATTGCAGCAAGCGATGCCTCATCGGTTGCTCTTTGCAATTGTTTTTCTTGTTCCAACTCTTGCTGATCCTGCTTTTGAATTGCAAGGATCATAGCCTTTGTTGCATCATCAATATCATCTTGTTGCACATCAATGTTATGATTGCTATCATCGGCCTTCTTATTCAATACATAATAATTTTGGTCAATTTTTTTTACATCTGTTGTATCGTTTGTTGAGTTTTCAGTTATTGAAGTAGATACCTCTTTTCCTTGTTCTACTTTACTTAGCATTTTTCCTTCTACAAAAAAATCTAACGCACTACTATTTTTAGTTGTGATTTTATTTTGACTTAGACGGTTTTCCAAAAATGACGATCTTGAGGGTTGAATTGTTTTCTTATTAACATTCGGAGATTGCTTTTGCTCACGAAGACGCCACGATCTACATTCATCGCAGACACATTGGAATGCATCGCCAACACAAACTTTACACGTAGCAATAGCTTGACAAAAGAAACAAGTAGGTCCACCAACAACGTATTTCTCTATCGCGTTAGACTTTGTCGCTGCACCGCCCATGTTTTTCCTTTGATCCTTCCATGAAACTGTAACTAATGCTTTGAGGTAGCGATGCTATTAATCATACGTTTCTTTAAAAAAAGAAAAAAAATTGAAAAGGCAGTAGCGTCAGTGTCAGGGTTGTTGCTGCTGTTTTGGTAATGTTCATCATCATCATCAATATTAAGTCCGATATTATAATAATATAGCACTATATAAATAATAAAATAATAAATATAATAATAATAATAATTAATAATAATGTGGTCAATAATTAGACGACTACTATAAGACTATTTATTTATTTATTTAAAAATTAATTAATTGTAATAATAATAAAATAATAGAAATAATATATAATTACAGTATAGCACATTATAATATTACTGTAAACAGTGTACAAAATAAAAATAATAATAAATTGCAAATCGCAAAAACACATACTACTATATACACGTCTATTATTTTGTACGTTAACACTGTTTATCATTGATAGCAGAATATTGAATATTATTAACACGGTGTATTATTATATTTTTTATGAAATATCCTCTAACCCTAATCCTATCCCAACCACACTGCCCCCGTTTCTGAGGAGGGACTTATTATTTCCCTCTCATTGACAAGGTAATTATAGTGCATATACTCGTCGTAGAGTGGTAAATTGAAAATAATAATTATTTTTTACATTATATTATAAGGATAAACTAAGAAGACTGTAATGGTTTTTTGAAAAGGACATTATATCAATCTAAACAAGCTCTAAATTGAAAAGAGAACAACTCCAAAGGGTAGGGTAGGACCCGGGAAATCAATTCAATAATTTTACTTTGAGGAGGTATGGCAGAATTTTCTGATATTGAAGCTGAAGCACAAAACTTTAAACTTCCAGCAAAGGAAACTAATGCCGCAGGAAAAGAAAGCAATACTCCAGCAATAATACAGAATGTAATTGATAATGAAGGAAATTTAAACTGTTTTGATAAATTCGTTCTAAATCGTTGCAATGAACCACCTCCATGTTTAACCAAAATTTGGTGCTGTTGGCAAGCATGTGAACTTAGTTATTGTTGTTTGCCACTTGGACTTTGTGGGCTAGGTTTTATTGGCAATAGTCCTTCGACACGTAAGAAAATTATGTACTTTGCTGCCTTTTTGTCAAAGCTTGCTATCTATTTAGGCATTTGGGCATGTTTTGCAGTTTCTGAAGACAAAAATCTGGTGCGTATTGCTCCATGGTCTACTGGAGCAGTTCCTTTAAATATTTTTTTCGGAGGAAACAATTCAACAATGTATAAAGTTATGCAAGCCAAAATGGGCAAAGATTTTGATGCAGATGCTAAAGTAAAATTTTACATTGGTTTAAATGGGGTAACTGTTGATACGCGACATGTTTTGAAAGGTCAACCGGGTGCAGAAATAAAATTTATTAATTGGAAAGAAGCAAGTTGTAAAAATACGTTTTTAATGAGAGATTCCTGCAACGCGTGTAAAGACGTGGCATCTAGTTCTAGTACAATGGCAATTATGGGTGTAATTACAACAATTCCACAATTGACGACTAATTTTTTAAGGGCTTTTCCTGATAATGATTTAAGATGCCAAAAAGCTTTTGGAATAGCAACTGGCTTGTTTGGAATGATCACCAATTTGATGGCGCTGCAATTATTCAACTTAGTATGCCATAAAGATTTGGATAGCGATGGCAATTATTTTGTTGCTGGCTCCGGTCTTATATGTATATCACTTGCTTCGATACTTAAAATATATGATATTGTCGCCCATTGTATTATTCCAGTTCCTCGTAATATTAAAGAACTAGCTCATTTGAAATTAGGGATGATAAAAGATGGTGTGAGTAAACAAAGGGGGAAAATCAGAGACAAAATGAATGAGCTAACAAGTGTTAGTGAACCAAAGAGTAGTGTATGAAAAATGCAACTTAGTGTAAGAAGATAAATATATATTAAGGTGACATAATTTATAGCCCAAAGGTGGTAAATTTACCCTAGATGCAGATCTAGTCGAAGAAAACTTACTTGTCATATATGAATATTAACCCCAAGGGTACAAGTTTAGTATGGACGTAGATCTAGTTGAAGCAGATATATTTAAACATATATTATGTAGTAATATAAGTCACAAGGTATATAAAATTTTATGAGTAAGAATTAATTATAATTATGCCATATTTACAGGGAGTAAAATTTTATTAAATAAATGAGTAAGAATTAATTATAATAATAATAATTATGCGCGTAATTAATTATATATATATATATATATATGGAACGAGGGAATGGCAAAAATGGCAGCGAGAAGAGAAGAAAAAAGGAAAGAAAAAGCAAAATGAAAAATGAAAAAGAAAAAAAATGAAAGAAAAAGTGATAGCATACTAATGGACGACGAAGAAGATTCAATAGCATTACGAATGAAAAGGAATGAAAGAAGAATAAACCAACAATCAGATGGTGATGACGATGAAAACACCAGCTACGAATACTAGACTTTGAGAGAGAAAGTGTGATGGAAGGAACGAGAGAATGAATATCACTTATATATATATATTATTTACAGGGAGTAAAATTTTATTAAATAAATGAGTAAGAATTAATTATATATAAGTATGATAAGTTACACACATATATTTCACTCTCGTCAATGCATTGCGAGTATGATAAGCTAAAATGGACCTACGAAATACATAATATTGAAATTATAAAATGAAATTTCAATGTTTGATATCGCCCTGTTGCTGTTTCAATGTATCGGCATATATTTCACTAAAAACTCCAAGCTTTTTTTGCTGCTTCTTCACTTGTAATTCCACTCGATTCGGATAGCCTGTATGTTTGATTTGGTACGATACAATATCTTGCCAACGGACAGACAGTTTAATTTCAGGAGATTTTAACGAGGATATCTGGCTATTGTAGCTAGGAGTAGGATAAACTGTGTAATGTAAATTATTCTGCTCTAGCCAGTTTTGCGTCATATCAAGCATATTGGGCACGTAAAAAGTGTCATGATCAGAATAATAAATAGTTAAGTTTGAGTACACATTACGACTATAGTGCTTCTTCTTGTAGTTTTTGTAGTGGGATTTGGTAGTAAGCTTAGGATTGGGAGAACGCACAAAATGTTTTATGCAATAATCTAGCCCTAACGCAAAGGTTGTCTCATTATATCGATCCAGGTAAAAATATTTAAATTCCAAACCATTACATTTTATAAATCCTTCATCTACAAACTTTGCATATAAATTCTGTAACTTTATATGTGTTAATTCTGGATCTTCGTTTTTCAATCTATCAATTTTGTTCAAGATTTGCAAATATATGTGATAAATTCTCTGATTTTGATTTTCTCTCCGACCTTCTGCTTGCATATTCTTGAAATACTTATGAATCAACTCAAGTTTTTCTAAATTATTTTGTTGAAGTATACATAAAAACAACAATGTCCACGCGTTTGATGTCTTGTGTTCACCAATTGATTGGTTTGATCGGGAGTCCCAATATATAAGCAAACCGTCTAAATTATTATCAGCTACGTAGCTTCTCAGAAGATATTCATAGGTTTCATTTGAATATTCAATTACATTTTTATCTTGAAGCAGTAAGTTGAAATACTTTTCTGCATATACTCGTGCCTCTCCAGGCGGTGCAAGCTTTATCACTCCACTGATCATTGAATTGTAAGTTTCGATTCTTGGTTCAACGTCTTTAGACTTCATCTCCTTCCACAGATGCTCAATATCTTCGAGTGTACCCAATCCTTTGGCATGTAAAAAAAACAGTGACTCATAGGTCAATACCTTTTTCGTAATTCCTGCAAGTTGCATTTTGTAAAGGTACTCGTACGCGCTATCAATAGAATTGTTTAATAACGAAAGCTTCACTATGAACTGGTTAAAAATTTTTTCGTCATATGGAATTCTAGCTACAGCCATATGTTCAAAAAATTCTAATGCTTTGTATACGGTGTCTGTGTCATCAAGGTAATTAGCCATCAACAAATGACATGTTACTGTGTCAGGCTTTACGCCTTTATTGTCAACATATTCATGAAAGTACCCTATACAAGTTTTACGATCTCGTATGTAAAAATTTCTTCTTCTTTTTTGATACCGTGTTTGCATCATTAACACATTTAGCATGTTAGTTACATATGGCTCCCCAGTAATTTGTGGCATATTGTCTAAAAAAGCATCGAGCACCCTTTTCCCTAGAATGTAATCCTCCTCAAGGGCACGTTCGAATAACATTTCTTGCAATATTTTATTAATTTTCGGAGCATATTTCACATATTTTTCAATATTTTCTTCAATAATATAACGCTTTAATTTAGGTCTCTTAATGCTATTATATATTTCCGCTGCAATCTGATGGTCCAGATTATCGCCTGTAAGGTATCCAATAACATCAACGTCTTCTACAATGGATCTTCCTTTGTCAGCAACATACACGCCCTTTCTGCTATATTCATATTCTTCTTCTACCTGCTCTCCTTCTTCTAGCATCAGATCTTCATCAACGGTACTTTTAATTGTCGAAGTAGAAAACGACTTGCAAAAATATGACGTTTTCTCTGATGTTGGTGTACCTAAAGCTGTGTCCACTTTCATACCAACAGCTATTTTGCTCACCATATTCATTGTGGTACTACTACTACTACTATTGCCCAAGTGTTTGCTCAACTTTGCCATTGGCGTTGAAAGACGTTTTGGCACTGCACTCTTCCACAACACTTTTGTCGTGTTAGTATTATTTAGTGTAAGAAAACGTCGCAATAACATTGCTTAATGGTATATGCGATATATATGTATTTAATTGTATGTTTGTAAATATGTATTTTCTTACTGCGCCAAACTCGGGTACCTGTGCAGGGTTCAACGAAGTGTATCGTACAGATGTCGGGCCAGGCCACTCCCAATAATAATATTATTTTTTACGCCTACCACCAGTGGTACGTTGTATATGTATAATATTATTTATAAATATTATTTTATTATATTTACGAGTTGTAGAGTATTATTATTATATTATTATTTTATTATTATATTTTATATTATTACTAGTACGTAGTAGTAAGTATTCGTAGATTATTATATTAAATATTATAATAGTATTATATTATTCGACCTTCCTGTACAAAATACCAGATTCATCAAAAAAGTTTTGAAGAAAAAAAATATAAATATCACGTAATAGGTATGTTTTCAAATTATTGTGCTATTATTGAAATGGAAAATATAAATAGCCCTGCTTTGAACCCTACCACCAGGTGATACATATAGATGCAACGATACAATGCTAAGAATACACGAATACGTAGAAAATTATAATGGTCTGTATGTACTAGAATATTGCAAATTCCAACCTAATTCAACAGCTAAACCAACAGATATATCATCTACATTGATCACTGCATGGCTCCACCCACCGGGAATATATACCATCTCCCCTGGCAACTGTGTAAATTCTATGATGTTATTAAATTCAACGTTGTTATCTTTTAAGTCTTTATACCATTTAACCATATTTGTATCGCTATTACCGCTGCATAAAATAGCTGGAGGGCACAACAACCATTTCTTTGCCCCTAAAGTTAGGAAATTAAATGCCGCCGAATGCATATGAAACGATGTGTAACTATATCTTGGACCTATCGAAAATAATGCAATTTGTTTTTGTTCCTGCTCAGTTTTATCCCACCGATTCTTGTCATTAAATATCTTTGGAACTTTATAGTGTTTTGTCAAGTTATTTGAATTTGAAATTGATCGTAATAAATATGGAGGATCATAATCCACTGAAATTTCATCTTTAGTTATATCATATTTATTATACGCATTCATTAAGTCTATATAGTTTGATATATTCATAGTTTTACTGTTTTGATCATCATCATTGCAGCTATTCAATGTTAGCAATGTTTGTATATTTGCAATATCAGAACTTGCAGCAATTTGAACGTCCACGTTTCCATATTTTTGTTTCAAATTTTCTATACTCCATTCTGAGCGTATATTCCTTAGAAATGGTTCTACTGTCTCTAAATTCTGGATAATTACAGGTTTGGCTTTACTTGCATAGCGACTTATAAATATTTCTTGTAATTTTCTATAGTTATGATCTACATTTTTTCCAGGTCTTATTGCGTATAAATCTAATCGATCAATATTATTTTGTAATAGATTTAGACGGTATGGTAAAATATACTTGTTGTTGTTTTTGTCACTTTTCCCTCCACTGCTATCATCCCAAGTTTTGGAATAATTAAAGTCGTTGTTACTCAAAATATTATCTTTTATGTATTGTTCTACTTTCAATCCTAACTGGATTTGTGAAAGTTTATAACTGCTACGTTTCAATTTCCGAGGATAAAGAAAAGTTAATGGTCCTATTAACCATTTTATTAATTCTTTATCTTCCGTTGATTTGAAGATCATATTGAAGTAATATTTTGCTTTGTTTCTTATTTTTTTTCTAGTAGTTGCACTTAAATTCTTCTGGGCAGTAATTTTATCGAAATGCTGAAAATAATCACAACTAATTCTTAAATTAAAACGGTGTAATCCGAACAGTTCTACTTGTTTTTCCAGCACTATTGCTTGCCGTGTCATTCCTAATGAAGATAGCACCCCGATAAGATGGTACAATGTTTCTATTGTACATGGTTTTTTACGGCACCTTGTTTTTGGTGGTTGAAAATCTTGTTTCATCCACACTCTAAGCGCTAAGTCGATAGCGTACCTTGCTTTATTCAGTTCATTCATGTATATTTGCGACTTACAGTATCGTATTAACTGAGCAATAACTCGTAACGTGTCCCTTTTCGAATACACAAATTCATTTTTTTCATCTTGTCTAATAAGATCACGGATTAGCATCTGATCATTTTTTTTTATTTCTTGTATTTGATCGTTTAATTTTTGGAGCTCTAGGTGTTTTTCACTACTATCAGTTCGTCTATACATCATATCAATATAATATTCTGCATCGCGCAATGAATATCCATCAATGCGCTCTTTTGTTTCCTTAATATATGTATCATAACATACTTTTGTAAGCTTACGATTATCTTTGAATGTTGCTATGATTAATGATTTTTCTTCGATATTACTTTTCTTGTTGATTACATCATGTGAGCGAATGGTGTTACAGTTATAAGTTATATTTACAAAACATTCAAAATGTTGATAAAGAATTTCATGGCATGACATTTTTCTAAGAAAACATGATGCCATTTGATTTACATTCCTTTTTCGATCAATGTGATCGTTGGTATTCAAATGATTTATTAATGGAATGCTTTGCATTAAAAAATTGCTGTTATTATAAAGTTTAGGCACTAACACTTTCTTAATGCTGCTGACTATTCCATCATAATTAAAATTTATATCATCATTACTAACCAATAATTGCAATGACGTGTATTCATGATTGTTAAAAAATATTGTAATTTTTTTAGTATCATTGGCATTGCAAATGAAAATCAATAAAAGCTGCTGCAAAATGAAGATGCAAAGCGTGGATATCATGGTTTGCTACAAATTTACAAATATAGACTTGATTTGGTGTAATGTGAACGTCATCATCGTCATATGTGTCTGCCATATCATGTTACTGCATCATCTGCGTAACATTTACATATATATATAATATATAATATATAATAATAACATTAATTATTATTATTATTATATTTTTATTATATAATATGCACATTTATTTATTATTTTTTTATTTATAATCAGATTCCTTCCTTGGCATCTATATATAAGCTATATAATAATATGTCCATTTTTTCTCGTACTCCTAGCCCCGTGGTAGCTGCATGTTGTGCCTCAGACGGATTTTAATGCTGTGTATCGTATTTTAATGATTATAACTACTTATTATAAAAAAGGTATATATATAATATGAATCATCCGAAATGAGTATATTTTGAACATGTGATGAAGGCTATCGAATGAACAAATTGTAAATATATGTTCAAGGTAAATGAATTTAAATCAACATGAATGAAGTTTTAATTCACAAAGGCGCCGTTTTAAGCGACTACGGGTTACGCACGGATATTAACCTGTCGAACAAAGTATCGGGAAATGAGGTTGTTGTTGATTCTCATGAAACAATTGTATTATATGGAAGGCGGTGGTATATTTTGTTTATTTTTGCCATTCTAGCATGTATGCAATCAGCTATGTGGAACTTTTATTCTCCAATATCTAGTGTAATCTTGTATATGTACGATGGAACAGATGATGAAAATGCATGGACAATTGATACCGTAGAGTGGCTCGAAAATATTGCTGGTATTTCTTTTACGTTAACAGTAGCATTCTGGGCCGCTTTACAAGATACAAAAGGTGCAAGGTGTACAGTATGCCTAAGCTCTTTCTTGTTACTTTGTTGTGGTATCTCTCGCATCGTTTTATTTCATACAAACGATAACCTCATTGAAGAAAACATGATTGCATTATCTATGATCTTCAACGGTCTTGCTGGTGCCCCAATTGGCTTAATCCCACCTGTGATAAGCAACCATTGGTTTCCAGCAAACGAGCGTACACTTGCAACTGCAATTTCAACCTCTGCAAATTATCTTGGCCAGGCACTTGGTTTTATTTGGGGACCGCTTGTACTTCCATCAAAAAGCAACATCACCTTTTCGAATTCATCAGCAATGTATGTTAAAAAATCACGAGAACGGTTGCATACATTATACCAAACACAATGTTTAATTTGTCTGGTTACATTCTTGTGCATACTTATTTATTTTCCAACGGCGCCACCAACTGTACCATCAGAAAGTGCAAAAGAGATAAAAACTGAATTTTCGAAAGGTTTATTCAAGTTATTCAAGCGTGGACCTTTTCTAAGAATTGCATTAGCATTTGGCGTTCCATTAGGGTGGTTTTCTGGGTGGATCGCCAGCATGCGTATTTGTTTAGAACACATAGGAATAGGGCAAACAGAATCCGCATTAATTGGGGTTTCTTCTATTTTTGCTGGTTGCTTAGTTGCTGTTGCGGTAAGCAAGTTATCTGAATACATTACTGGTAAATTTTCTACTATAATTATGACAATGTACGCAGGTGCGGCGTTTTTTTTTTTTTGGTTTGCATTAATGTATGAAAAATGGTTACCAATTTCTACAATCTCTGTCTATGTTTGTTGTATCTGTGGTAGTGCAT